>Ga0180223_1000826_pt1 | contig 31278 bp, 20 predicted proteins | sample eDN5th30CKraftOP_FD_151337 | JGI IMG/M metagenome (GOLD analysis project Ga0180223, IMG submission 151337) | Enriched Organic Plus compost microbial communities from Emeryville, California, USA - eDNA 5th pass 30_C Kraft OP (version 2) (version 2) ... | reverse complement strand
GCCGGCCGCGAGCGATCGGCACCAAGACCGGAACAATTGTGGCGGCCAAAGGCCTCGACGCGTTCGAGGCGCAATTCGAACTGCCCTATGGGCCCACCGTGGTCGGTCTCTATGCCATGTCGGCGATGCGCCACATGCACGAGCACGGCACCACCAGCGAACAGCTCGCCTGGATCAAAGTTGCCGCATCGCACCATGCGCAACACAATCCGCAAGCGCTTCTGCGGGATGTGGTCACCGTGGAGGAGGTGGTGAACTCGCCGGTAATCGCCGATCCGCTGCACCGCCTTGACTGCTGCGTTATTACCGACGGCGGTGGCGCCGTGATCGTAACGCGGCCCGAAATCGCCCGCGGCTTACGCAAGCCGCCCGTGCGAATTCGCGGCGCCGGCTTTGCAACCAAGCACACCATGGGTGGGCAGATCGACGTGACAACATCCGGGGCCGTCTGGTCCGGCCCACGCGCCTTCGGCGAAGCGAAAGTCACGCCGCGGGACATAAAGTATGTGTCAATCTACGACAGTTTCACAATCACCGTGTTGATTACACTGGAGGATCTGGGTTTTTGCGCCAAAGGCGAGGGCGGACGCTTTGTCGCCGACGGCAACCTCATCTCGGGCGTTGGCAAATTGCCCTTTAACACGGATGGCGGCGGACTATGCAGCAACCATCCATCCAACCGCGGTGGCCTGACAAAGATCATCGAAGCCGTACGGCAACTGCGCGGCGAGGCGCATCCGGCGGTACAGGTGAAAAACTGCGATCTCGCGCTGGCGCATGGTACGGGCGGCGCGTTGCCGACGAGGCACGGCAGCGCCACGCTTATTCTGGAGAGGGTTTGAGTATGACGCGCGACATCGCGGGGCCGCAGCCCGATCCGGAAACTCAAGCCTGGTGGGAAGCCTGCGGCGACGGCCGCATTTCGGTACGGCGCTGCAGGGCGTGTGGGCAGAGCCATTTTCCACCGCGCTCGATTTGCCCGTACTGCTTCAGCGACGATACTGAAGCGAAGGAGGTGGCGGGAACAGGAGAAGTCTATTCTTTCAGCGTCATGCGGCGTGCGGCAAAGCCCTATGTGCTGGCCTATGTAACGCTGGACGAAGGGCCGACGATGATGACGAATATCGTCACGCAGGACATTGATACCGTCCGCATCGGCCAGCGGGTGCGCGTCATATTCGAGGATACGAATTCCGGCTTCAAACTACCGGTCTTTGTACCGGTCTAGACGGTGCCACGTTTGTCAGTGCCTTCAAGACCTGCCAGCATACGTGCGGCAAGGTGCAGGAACTGCTTGCGCTCGGCCGGCTTGAGCATCGCCAGCGATGCCTCATCGTGGTCGTGCAGTACGTCTTTTGCCTTGATGGCGAGCTTGCGGCCGGCCTCGGTCAGGCCGAGCGCGATCCGGCGCTTGTCGCCCAACGCCGCGTCGCGGCGCACCAGTTTCTTGGCCACCAGCCGGTTCACCAGCTTGGTCATGTTCGGCCGTTGCACCAGCAGCGCGTCGGCTAGCTTGCCGAGCGACAGCCCGGGATTGCTGTCAAGCACAAGCAGCACGGTGACCGATGCCGGCGACAGGCCTATGCGGGCCAGCCGCTCGGAAACGGTCCGCATCAGGCGAACATCGAGCATGCGCAGGTTGAAACCCACCGTCCACAGGGACGACATGTCGACTGGCTTGCGGGCACCCGCGTCCAGCTTGCTGAGCAATTAACACCTCCAAGTCAGGCAGTCGGCGGTATCACACGTCCGGCCCGCTTTTCAAGAAACGCCTTCAGCCGCAGCGAGGCGTCGGGGCTGGTCTGGGTAAACGCAGCCATCAGCGATTCAAGGAAAAGCCCGTCGTCATGCGACAGGTCCTGGATCCGCGACAATGCGTTGGTGATGGCGTAGTTCGACAATTCGGCATTGGTGGCAATCTGCTTGGCGAGGCGGCGCGCCTCGTCCATCGTCTTGCCCGCATCGGTGAGATAGTGAAGGAGGTTGAGCCGCTCGGCCATTTCCGGCGACAAAGTGCGCCCGGTGAGCATCATGTCGGTCATGCGTGTCGCCGACATCAGCCGCGCGATGCGTACCGAGCCGCCGCCGCCGACGAAAATGCCGCGCTGGCCTTCCGGTAGCGCGAAAAACGCCGTCGAGTCGGCAACGCGAATATGGGCCGCGGCCGCCAGTTCCAGTCCGCCGCCAATTACGCCACCGTGCAGCGCAGCAATATAGGGAATAGGTCCGCGCTCGATAGCATCGAACACGCGATGCCAAATCTGCGAATGGGCGATCCCTTGCACCGGCGTCCGTTCCAGATGTTCGGCCAGATCTAGCCCGGCCGAGAAGTGCTCGCCATGGCCGAACAAAATGCCGACGCGCGCCTCGTTGCCTGCGCGTGACACCGCCATCTGCAATTCGGCGATCATGGTGTCGTTGATCGCGTTGCGCTTGATGGGACGGTTGAGACCGATCAGGGCGGTGGGCCCGTCGACCTCATAAGTGATTTGCGAGAATTCCATAGAAAGCCTCCGCTGCCGCCGAACGCTTGCGCCAAGCGCCAATCGGACTAGAATGTTGTCAAGTATCACGATCTCGCCGGGCGGCGCAATTCTTCCACGGCGGTTAAACCCGGGACCGATAAAAACGCATGCCGCAACACTCGCCGAGAACTGCGCCCGTTCGCAAGGCCGCGCTGGGCGGCTGCGCGGCGCATGTTGAGCAGCTCGCCGGCGGCGCGCTACTGGTGCGGAATATGTTTCCGCTCGGCGACTTTCCGGAACGTCTGACCGACCGTCTCGATCATTGGGCGCGCGTCGCGCCCGACAGGATATGGCTCGCCGCGCGCGATGCCGGTGGTGAATGGCAGAAAATTACCTATGGCGAAGGCCGCGCACGCGTGCGCCGCATCGCGGCGTCATTGTTGGCGCGCAATTTGTCGCCAGAACGGCCGATCGTCATTCTGTCTGGCAACGGGCTGTCGCACGCGCTGTTCGGCACTGCGGCGCTTTATGCCGGCATTCCCTATGTACCGGTATCGCCGGCCTATTCGCTGGTCTCGACCGATTTTCAGAAGCTGCGCGGCATTTTCGAATTGATGACGCCCGGAATGGTATTTGCCGCCGATGCGCGGCCCTTTGCCCGCGCCATCAACGCCGTTATGCCCGCCGATGCCGAATTAGTCGTCGAGCATAATCCGCCGAACGGCCGCGTCGCGACGTCATTCACCGATCTGGAGCAGGGCGCCGACGGTCCGTCGGTCGATGCCGCGCATCGCGCAGTGGCCGCCGACACCATCGCCAAGTTCCTACTCACGTCGGGCTCGACCGGCGTGCCAAAGGCGGTCATCAACACGCACCGCATGCTGGCCGCCAATGCCGAGCAGATCACATCGCACTTCGCGTACTTCCGCGACGAGCCGCCGGTTACGCTTGACTGGGCGCCGTGGAATCACACCGCAGGCGGCAATCACGATTTCAATCTCGTCCTCTACAACGGTGGAACGCTCTATATCGACGACGGCCGCCCGACGGCCGATGGCATCGCCGCGACCGTGAGGAATCTGCACGACATATCGCCCAACTGGTATTTCAATGTGCCCGTCGGCTACGATGCGCTGGTGCCGCATTTGCGCGCCGACGCTGGCCTGCGCGCGAAATTTTTCAGCGGCCTGAAATTGCTTTGGTACGCTGGCGCCGGCATCTCGCGCCATACCTGGAAGGAACTCGAGGCAATGGCCGTCGAGACCACCGGCGAGCGCATAACCATGCTTACCGGGCTTGGGTCGACGGAAACCGCACCATTCGCGATGGCCGCCGACCAGACGATGGTGGATGCCGGCATGGTCGGCCTCCCGGCACGCGGTTGCGAGTTCAAATTGGTTCCGGTCGAGCAAAGATTCGAAGCTCGCGTGCGCGGCCCGAACATCACGCCGGGATACTGGCGACAGCCCGAATTGACGCGCAAGGCGTTCGATGAAGACGGCTTCTATTGTTTCGGCGATGCGCTGCGCTTTGCCGACCCGTCCGACGTCAACAAGGGCTTTTATTTCGATGGGCGGCTGGCGGAAGCCTTCAAGCTTTCAACTGGCACCTGGGTCGCGGTCGGGTCGCTGCGCGCCGCGCTTATTAACTATTGTGCGCCTTTCGTCCAGGACGTGGTCGTCGCGGGCTCCGACCGCGATCACATCGCAGTGCTGATTTTCCCCAACATCGATGCCTGCCGCAAGCTGATCGGTCGGCCGGATGCAAGTTTGGCGGAGATCGCGGCGAATGAAGTCGTTCGCCAGCGTCTTGCGGTGCTGCTGACGTCGTTTTCCGCCGCTGCGACAGGCAGCTCAAACCGAGTCGTGCGAGCCACATTGCTCGCCGATGCGCCCAGTATCGATAGCAGCGAGATGACGGACAAGGGGTCCCTCAATCAGCGCGCGGTGCTGAAGAACCGCGCCGCGATTGTGGAAGCGCTTTACGCGCGGGGCGAGGGCGATATCCTCGGCCTGCATCGGGGCGGGGCAGGGACGTCCGCGCCATCAGCCCGTTGACCCGCCTCTCTTGAAGTATCTAGTGGCCCTATCGCAAGCGTGCGCTGTAGAGGCAGCGCTCGACCGCATCGCCAAAAATCATGGCGTGGCAGCCTTCGTCATGTTCTGACTGCGCTCGATGGACCGAGCCCGCCACTCTGGGCCAGCTTTGATAATTCAGCGTTGCGCAATCCGACTTACAACGATCGCGGCCTGATGATGTGATTTCAGGGAGAATGCGGTAATTGGCAAGTTAGGAAAATAGCTGCCAGAGTTGGCGGTCGTTCATTGACGACTTCGCCCGCCGCGATCAGCGCTACTGAAAGCGGCACCATGCGTGCGCGCTCGGGAGCGGACACTCCTGGGTAGTGGGGCGGTTCTACGGCGCATCTTTATGGGTTCTTGATGCGCGGGCATCGCATTCCGTATCGCTTCTTTATTGCATGACGGCTACGTCCCTCGTTGTTCAAGTCCACGAGGCTCCGAATGCTTGATCTCCTCTTGCTGGCCGGCGCGCTTGGCTCATTCGCGGCGACGTGTGGCTATGCCATCGCCTGCGATCGCCTCTTAGGGTGCGCCATGTCCATCGACTATAGCCTTGCCGCCCTCGTTACCGTGGGTGTGCTGATCTATCTCACCTACGCGCTGCTGCGCCCGGAACGGTTTTGAGGCCGTGTCATGACACTTATCGGCTGGATTCAGATCGCGCTGTATTGCGCCATCATCGTTGCGGTCACCCCCATAGTCGGCAGTTATATGACCCGCGTTTTCAACGGAGAGAGCACTTGGCTCTCGCCGGTGCTGCGGCCCGTGGAAAAGCTCGTCTATCGGCTCGGCGGTGTTGATGAGACAAGCGAGCAGTACTGGCTGACCTACACGGTCGCCATGCTGCTGTTTCACGCCGGCGGCTTCGCCATTCTCTACGCGATCCTGCGCCTGCAGGACCTGTTGCCGTTCAATCCGGCCGGGCAGGGCGCGGTCCCGCCCGACCTCGCCCTCAACACGGCGACCTCCTTCATCACCAACACCAACTGGCAGAACTACGGCGGCGAGAGCACACTATCCTACCTGACTCAGATGCTCGGCCTGACGCCGCAGAACTTCCTGTCGGCGGCGACCGGCATCGTGCTTGCGGTGGCGCTGATTCGCGGCTTTGCCCGAACATCGGCGAAAACGGTCGGCAACTTCTGGGTCGATATCACCCGCTGCACGCTCTACATCCTGCTTCCGGTCTGCGTCGTATTCACGCTGTTCCTGGTCTGGCAGGGCATGCCGCAGACGCTCGGGCCCTATGTCGAGGCCACAACGCTGGAAGGCGCCAAGCAGACTATCGCCGTTGGTCCGGTCGCCTCGCAGGTGGCGATCAAGATGCTTGGTACCAATGGCGGCGGCTTCTTCAACGCCAATGCCTCGCATCCCTTCGAGAACCCGACGGCGCTGTCGAACTTCGTGCAGCTGCTGTCGGTCTTCGTCCTGGGCGCCGCGCTCACCAATGTTTTCGGCCGCATGGTCGGCAACCAGAAGCAGGGTTGGGCGATTCTCGCCGCTATGGGCGTGCTGTTCCTCGCCGGTGTGCTGTTCTGCTACTGGGCCGAGGCCTATGGGACGAACGCGTTGAATGCGCTCGGCATCGCCGGCGGCAATATGGAAGGCAAAGAAGTCCGTTTCGGCATCGTCGGTTCCGCCTTGTTCGCCGTCATCACCACCGCAGCCTCGTGCGGCGCGGTCAATGCCATGCACGACAGCTTCACCGCGCTCGGCGGCATGATCCCGCTGATTAATATCGAGCTCGGCGAGATCGTCATCGGCGGCGTCGGCGCCGGCCTCTATGGCATGCTGCTGTTCGTCATTCTCACCGTCTTCGTGGCCGGTTTGATGGTCGGCCGCACGCCGGAATATGTCGGCAAGAAGATCGAAGCCCGCGAGGTGAAGATGGCGATGCTCGCCATTCTGGTCCTTCCGCTGATGATCCTCGGCTGGACCGCGATTGCCGTGGTCTATCCGCCCGCGGTTGCGTCGATGGCCAATGCGGGCCCGCACGGCTTCACCGAGGTGCTGTACGCCTATTCGTCGCAGACTGGCAATAACGGTTCGGCCTTCGCAGGGCTCACAGGCAACACCTTCTTCTACAATCTGTCGGGCGCGGTCGCGATGTTCATCGGCCGCTTCTGGGTGATCGTGCCGGCCATGGCGATCGCCGGCTCGCTCGCGCAGAAGAAGATGGTTGCGGCGTCCGCCGGCACGTTCCCGACGACGGGTGGCCTGTTCGTCGGCCTGCTGGTCGGTGTCATCCTCATAGTCGGCGGTCTCACCTTCTTCCCGGCGCTCGCGCTCGGCCCCATCGTCGAGCATCTGGCGATGCAGGCCGGCCAGCTCTTTTAATTCCGGAGTTTACGTTCATGGAAACCTCCAAAGTCCGCAAGCGCATGACGTCGTCGTCGCTGCTCGATCCGGCGATCGTACTGCCGGCCATTGGGCAGGCCTTCGTCAAGCTCAATCCGCGCACGCTCGCCAAGAACCCGGTCATGTTCGTGCTCGAGGTCGTCACCGCGCTGACCACCGTGCTGTTCGTGCGCGACATCGTAACTGGGGCGCAGAGTATCGATTTTGAGCTGCAGATTGTCATCTGGCTGTGGTTCACGGTGCTGTTCGCCAATTTCGCCGAAGCGGTTGCGGAAGGGCGCGGCAAGGCGCAGGCCGATACGTTGCGCCAGACCCGGGCGCAGACCCGCGCCAAGCGCCTGCTGTCGGCCGGCAATCACGATCTCTATGAAGGCGTGATGGCTGAAGAGCTGGAAGCCGGCGACCTTGTCCTGTGCGAGGCCGGCGACATCATTCCCGGTGACGGCGAGATCATCGAAGGCATCGCCTCGGTCAACGAGGCGGCGGTGACGGGTGAATCGGCGCCGGTGATCCGGGAATCCGGCGGCGACCGCTCGGCCGTGACCGGCGGCACCACCGTCATCTCGGACCGCATCGTTATTCGCATCACGTCGTCGGCAGGCTCGTCCTTCCTCGATCGCATGATCAAGTTGGTCGAAGGCGCCGAGCGGCAGAAGACGCCGAACGAGATCGCGCTCAATATTCTGTTGATCGGCCTGACCATCATCTTCGTCTTCGCCACCGCGACGGTGCCAAGCTATGCCGCCTATGCCGGCGGTGCGATTTCCGTTCTGGTGCTGGTGGCGCTGTTCGTGACGCTTATTCCAACCACCATCGGCGCCTTGCTGTCGGCGATTGGTATCGCCGGCATGGACCGGCTGGTGCGCTTCAACGTGCTCGCGATGTCGGGCCGGGCGGTGGAAGCCGCCGGCGATGTTGATACGCTGCTGCTCGACAAGACCGGAACCATCACCTTCGGCAACCGCCTGGCGACCGAGATCATTCCGGTGCCGGGCGTGTCCGAACGTGAAGCGGCAGAACTGGCGTTATTGGCCAGCGACGCGGATGAGACGGCGGAAGGCCGCTCGATCGTTATCCTGGTGCAGGACAAGTACAATGTGCGGCCCGAAGCGGCGCCGGCCGACGCCAGGTTCATCGAATTCTCCGCCACAACGCGCCTGTCGGGCGTCGATATAGGCGCTCGTAAGCTGCGCAAGGGCGCCGTCGACTCCGTTCTCAAGTTCGCTCAGGAGCAGGCCGGCCGCGACATCGCCGAATCGCCGGCTTTTCGCGCCGCGGTGGACAGGATCGCGCGGGCGGGCGGCACGCCGCTCGGCCTTGCCGACGGCGGTCGCATTATCGGTGTCATTCATCTCAAGGACGTGGTGAAACCGGATGTGAAGGACCGCTTTGCCGCGCTGCGCCGCATGGGCATCAAGACGGTAATGATTACCGGTGACAACCCGGTGACCGCGGCCTCGATTGCCTCCGAAGCTGGCGTCGATGATTTCATCGCGCAAGCCAAGCCAGAGGACAAACTGCGCTACATCCGCGGCGAGCAGGCTCAAGGGCGCCTGATCGCCATGTGCGGCGACGGCACCAATGACGCGCCGGCGCTCGCGCAGGCCGATGTCGGCGTGGCCATGCAGAGCGGCACGCAGGCCGCGCGCGAGGCCGGCAACATGGTCGATCTCGACAGCGACCCGACCAAGCTCATCGAGGTCGTCGAGATCGGCAAGCAGCTTTTGATGACACGGGGCGCCTTGACGACTTTCTCCATCGCCAATGACGTGGCCAAGTATTTCGCCATCATCCCGGCGATGTTCGCGGCCTTTTATCCGCAGCTCGGCGTGCTCAACATCATGGGGCTATCGACGCCGCAGAGCGCGATCCTTTCGGCCATCATCTTCAACGCGCTGATCATTATCGCGCTGATTCCGCTGGCGCTGAAGGGCGTCACCTACCGCCCGGTCGGCGCCGCCGCATTGCTGCGGCGAAACCTGCTGATCTACGGCGCCGGCGGCATCGTCCTGCCGTTCGTCGGCATCAAGGCGATCGATCTCATCGTTTCGGCCTTGCATCTGGCATAAGAGGATCAAGATCATGTTGAAGGAAATTCGCCCCGCTGTCGTGCTTGTCGTCGCCCTGACGGTCATCACCGGGTTCATATATCCGCTGGCCTTGACAGGCATAGCGGGAGCCATTTTTCCGACCCAGGCGCAAGGCAGCCTGATTGAGAAGGACGGAAAGGTGATCGGCTCGGCGCTGATCGGCCAGTCGTTTACCAGTGACAAGTATTTCCACGGCCGGCTGTCGGCGACGACCGGCGCGGACCCGAAGGACCCGACCAAAACCGTCGCGGCGCCCTATAACGCCGTGAACTCGATGGGCTCCAATCTCGGCCCGACCAGCAAGGCGCTGGCCGAGCGGATCGCCGCCGATGTAGAGATACTGCAGAAGGAGAATACCTCGGCGGCGATCCCGGTCGATCTGGTAACCACGTCGGCCAGCGGCCTCGACCCCGATATTTCGCCCGAGGCCGCGCTGTTCCAGGCGGCCCGCGTCGCCAAGGCGCGAGGGTTGCCGGAGGCGCGGGTCAAATCCCTGGTTGATAGTGAAATGCAGGGACGATGGTTGGGGCTTCTCGGCGAACCGCGCGTGAATGTGCTGAGGCTCAATCTCGCACTGGATGCCCTGAAGTCCTAAGATCGGCTTAGAGGAGTTGATGGCGAGCGACGAGACACAACGGGCTTCACCTGACGCATTGCTGGCCCTGGCCAAGAAAGAGAGCCGGGGCCGGCTGAAGATATTTCTGGGCGCCGCTCCCGGCGTCGGCAAGACTTTCGCCATGCTCACCGCGGCGCATAGCGAGCGGGCAGGCGGACGCGATGTCGTGGCCGGTCTGGTCGAAACGCACGGGCGTCGCGAGACGGAGCTGTTGGTCGCGGGTCTCGATGTGCTGCCGCGGAAGTCCATCGTCTACCGCAATCAGATGATGCGCGAGTTCGATCTCGACGCGGCACTGGCACGGAAGCCTGGTCTGCTGTTGGTGGATGAGTATGCCCACACCAATGTGCCGGGCAGCCGCCACCCTAAACGCTGGCAGGATATCGACGAGCTATTGAATGCCGGCATCGATGTCTGGACGACGCTGAACATTCAGCATCTGGAGAGCCTCAACGATGTCGTGCAGAAGATCAGCAAGGTCCGTGTGCGCGAGACCGTGCCCGATACCGTGTTCGACAAGGCCGACGAAGTCGTACTGGTCGATTTTCCGCCGGACGAACTGCTCAAGCGCCTCGCCGAGGGCAAGGTCTATGTCCAGGAAACGGCCGCGCGCGCGGTTGAGCACTTCTTCAAGCCGCAAAACCTGACGGCGCTTCGCGAACTGGCGCTGCGGCGCGCCGCCGAGCGCGTCGATGCGGCCCTCGTCGAGCGCATGCAGGCCCAGGCGATCGAGGGGCCATGGGCGGCGGGCGAGCGCATTCTGGTTTGCATCGGGTCCGACTCTAATTCGCCAACCGTGGTGCGCGCGGCCAAGCGCCTGGCCGACCTGATGGACGCGCCGTGGATCGCGGTGACAGTGGAGCGGCCGGGATCGGTGCTCGACAATGCGGCGCGGGCGCGCCTCGACGATGCGATGGCACTGGCGCAAAGCCTCGGCGCCGAAACCCAGACGCTGACCGGCGCCGACCTGCCGGCCGAGCTGTTGCGTTTCGCCAAGTTCGAGAATGTCACCCAGATCGTCGTCGGCCGCTCGCACGGCGGCTTCCTGAGCGAACTGTTGCGCCGCTCACTGCCGCACGAACTCTTGCGCCGTACGCAGGACATTGCCATCCACCTGATCACGCGCGAGGCGGAACTATCGACGCCTGCGGCGAAATGGGCGTGGCGATGGCTTCCACCCGAGCCTCTGCATTTCATCTATGCCGCGCTCGCTGTCGCGGTCGCGCTCGGCGCCGGCAAGGCCATCACCCATGTGACGCCCGTTCCTAACCTATCGATGATCTTTATGCTGGCGGTGCTGTTCTCCGCCATCAATTTCGGTATCCTGCCGGCGATCTTCTCGTCGTTGCTGGCGTTTGCGGTCTATAATTTCTTTTTCATTTCGCCGATCTACACCTTCACCGTCGCCGAGCCTTACGAGTTTCTGGCGCTCGTGATCTTCCTGGTGGTCGCCGTGGTGTCGTCGGCCATGGCCGGGCGTGTGCGTGAACAGGCGCGCATTGCCGCCACGCGCATGCGGGCGATGCGCCGGCTCTATGAGTTCACGCGGCGGATGTCGGGACTGGCGACGCAGGACGCGCTCGCCGAGGGTGCGGCGAGCGAGATCCATGCCGGGCTTTCGCGGGCGGTGGTGGTGCTGCTCGCACAGGACGACGATCTGGTGCTCACCGCTGCGTGGCCGCCGGAGGACGAACTCGATGCGGCGGCGATGACCGCGGCGCGCTGGGCGTTCAGTCATGACGAGCCAGCTGGCGCCGATACCGGAACGCTGCCGACCGTGCCGTGGTATTTCGTGCCGCTGCGGATCGGCGACAGGAGGCTGGGCGTTATCGGCGTCGCCCGCGAGGCGGGGGTGGCAGCGCTCGATTCCGAGGCAAAGGCGTTACTCAATACATTGTCGGAGCAGACGGCGGCGGCGCTCGATCGCGCCGCACTGGCGCGCGAGATGCTGAGCGCGAGGACGGCGACCGAGACCGAGCGGGTGCGCAACACCCTGCTGGCCTCGATCTCGCATGATTTCCGTACGCCGTTGTCCTCTATTCTTGGCTCGGCCACGAGTCTGATCGACTATGGCGACAGGCTCGATGACGCCGCCAGTAAGGACTTGCTCGGCGGCATCAAGCAGGAGGCCGAAGGCCTCGACGAAATGGTGCGCAATCTGCTGGCGATCACGCGGATCGATGCCGGCGCGCTCGAGCTGCGTCGCGACTGGATCGACCTGCGCGAAATCGTGGAACGTGTTGTCGGCGCGGTGCGGCGGCGTGGCGCGATGCAGGTCATCGCGGTCGAGCTCCCGGCCGACTTGCCGCTGGTGCGCGCCGATGCCACCTTGGCGGAGCAGGCGATTGGCAACGTCGTTGCCAATGCCGTCGTGCATACGCCCGGCGGCACGCGCATCGTGATCGACGGCGCCGCCAGCGGCGATGTGGTGACGTTACGTTTCACCGACAATGGTCCGGGGGTCGCGCCCGCGGCGCTGGCGCATATCTTCGATAAGTTCGTGATCGGCAACGAGCACGACGAGCATGGCGACGGGCGGCATAGCACGGGGCTCGGTCTGGCCATTGCCAAAGGCATCATGGAGGCGCATGGCGGTTCGATTGGGGCCGAGAGCCCGCCGGGTGGCGGTGCGCGTTTCACTCTGACATTCCCGCGTGAAAGCGAGGCGGCATGAGCGCCAAGACGTCGGTACTGGTGGTCGATGACGAGGCTGCGATTCTCCGTTTCCTCAAGCCGGCGCTCGAGGCCAACGATTACGACATGGACAGCGCCGGCTCCGTGGCCGAGGCGGTCAAGCGCATCGCCGGTCGTCCGCCGGATATCGTGCTGCTCGATCTCGGCCTGCCAGACGGCGACGGCAAGGATGTGATCCGCCGGGTGCGCGAATGGTCGGACGTGCCGATCATCGTGCTCTCGGCGCGCGAACGCGAAGCGGAGAAGATTGAGTCGCTCGATCTCGGTGCCGACGATTACGTCAACAAGCCGTTCACCGTCGGCGAGTTGATGGCGCGCATGCGCACGGCGCTGCGTCACCGCATGCAGCGTCAGGCCGAAGTACCGATGTTGCGGGTCGGCGATCTGGAAGTCGATGCAGTGCGCCATCGCGTGACGCGGGCGGGCGCCGAACTGAAGCTGACGCCGAAGGAGTTCGAGCTTCTGTCATTCCTGGCGCGGCACCCCGGGCGGGTGCTCACGCACAGGCAGATATTATCGGCGGTGTGGGGCCCGGCGCATGTCGAGGATACGCAGTACTTAAGGGTCTATGTCGGGCAGTTGCGGCAGAAGATCGAAGTGACGCCAACTGAGCCTGCTGTAATTCTGACCGAGCCGGGTATCGGTTACCGCGTTGGGGAGGCGCCCGGTCAGGACCCGACGATCAGTAGTTCTCGCCACGGAACCAGACAACGGCCAGTTTGAAACAATTCCGGCCGTCGCGTGCCACGCGAATCGGAGGGGCTTCGCGAGGCGCAGAATTTGCCGCCCACATGACGCCGCTGCAAAGTGACGCCGCCGCAGCGGCTACTTTGTCTTCTTCTCGATCATGTCCAGCAGCGCGCGCACGGCAAGGTGATAGCCTTCGGCGCCGAAACCGGCCATGACGCCGGTCGCCACCTTGGATACCAGCGAGTTGTGATAAATCGGCTCACGTTTGTGGATGTTGCTGATGTGCAGTTCGATGATCGGACCGGGAAACATCTTCAAGGCGTCTAGAATGGCGATCGAGACAAAGGTGAAAGCGGCTGGATTGATGACGATACCGCTGCCCTGTTCGATCGCCTCGTGGATCCAGTCGATGATCTGCGCTTCGCTATTGCTCTGCCTGAATTCGACCGGGATCGAGCTGGCCGCCTCGCGGCACATCTTTTCGACATCGGCCAAGGTTGTTGTGCCGTAGATGTCTGGCTCGCGCTTGCCGAGGCGGTTGAGGTTGGGTCCGTTGATGACGTAGATCGGCCTGGTCATGATATTCAGCCCTTGTAACCCATCATGCGGGGCAGCCAAAGCACCGTTTCCGGGATGGTGGTGATGATCGCGAGCACCAAAAGGGCCATCGCGATGAACGGAATAGCCTCTTTGACGATACTGCCCAGCGGTGTCTTGGTCAGATTGGCCAGCACAAACAACAGCAGGCCGTACGGCGGCGTGACCAGCCCGATCATGATGTTGACGACGACGACCACGCCGAAATGGACGAGGTCGATGCCCAGCGCTTTGGCGGTCGGGATGAAGATGGGCACGACGATGAGCAGAATAGTGGTGCCTTCGAGCAGGCAGCCGAGCACGAGCAGGAGCGCGTTCACCATCAACAGGAATCCGGCCCGGGAAAAGTCCCAGTGTGCCATCATCTGCGCCAGCGAATCCAGCACCCGCTCGATAGTGACGACATAGTTGAAGGCGAAGGCGCCGGCGATCAGCATGCCAATCGAGGTGGTGGCCTTGCCACTGGACAGCAGCGCCTCGTAAACCTGCTGCCATGTCACCGCGCGGTAGATCACGGTGGCGGCGAACAGCGCGTAGAAGGCGGCGACTGCCGCGCCTTCGGTCGGCGTCATCACGCCGCCATAGATGCCGAACAGAAGGATGATCGGCAGCAGCAGCGCCGGAAATGCTTTGACGGTGACCTTGGGGATTTCGCGCAGCGGCACCGGCTCTTCGATCGGGAAGCCGCGCCTGCGGGCCATGATCGAGTTGGCAATCATGAAGCTGATGCCAAGAAGGATGCCCGGCGCGACGCCGCCGAGGAACAGATAGCCGATTGAGGCATCGGACACGAGTGCATAGACCACCATCGGGATCGATGGCGGGATAATCGGTCCGATGACAGCGGCCGCGGCTGTAATCGCCGCGGCATAGGCAACCGGGTAACGGCCATCCTTGGCCATCATGCCAACGATGATCTTGCCGATGCCGACAGCGTCCGCGATCGCCGAGCCGGACATGCCGGCGAAGATCATGTTGGCGACGACATTGACGTGGCCGAGACCGCCGCGAAATCGGCCGACGAGCACCAGGCAGAAACGCAACAGTTTGTCGGTCAGGCTGCCGACATTCATCAAATCAGCGGCGAGGATGAACAGCGGGATGGCGATCAGCACATAGGAATTGAACAGGCCGTTGAGGATCTGCTCGGCGGCGGTACCGAGATCGAGGCCGGTGAGGAGAAGATAAATCGTGGTCGCGACGATCATCGAGTGCCCGATGGGCAGGCCGAGAATGCCAAGAAGGACGATGACCGCGACGCAGATGGCGAAGGCGCTGACCGGCATGGCTCAATCCCTGAGTTCGGCCGGATCGGTGCGCGGCGAGGGGGTTCCCTTGATTGCGCGCAGCACCAGGAAGCCGTAACGCACGATGCTGGCGACGGCGAAAATGACGTAGACGGAATACAGCACATTGATCGGAATGTGCAGGTAGGCCGAGCGCTCCACCTTCATGAAGCTGACATAGCTGTAGGCCGCCGGCAGCGAGATGCCGTAGACGATGATGAGCACGACGCCGGTGATCACCGTGAAGGTGCGGCGCCAGCTTTCCGAAATGTTGGAATAGACGATGTCGAAACGGATTTCTTCCGATTCGCCGATGACGAAAGCCGCGCCCCACAGCACGGTCCACAGCCACACTGTGACGATCACTTCCTCGGACCAGCCGAGCGGCTGATCAACCAGGTAGCGGAAGAGTATCTGCAGAATGAAAGTCACGAACATGGTCGCCAGCAGACCGACAACGACGTTGTCCGCCCGGCGGCGAAGCCAGCGCGCTGCAGCGGTGACCGTTGGCATCGGTTCGGTTCCTTGATCAATCCGGGCGAGCGGTCCGGTTGAAAATCGGCCGGCGCGGGTAAGCGCCGGCCCAAAGTTGAGAGAGAAAGTAACGCGAGCTTACTTGATCGCGTTGATCTTATCGATCGCGCCCTTCGGCCAGTCGTTGCCGTATTTGGCGAGGTATTTCTTCTGAGCGAATTCGCGGAAGGCGTTCTGGTCAGGCTCGTAGACCTTCTTGCCTTTCGACTTGAAATACTCGATCGTTTCCTTGGCCTGCGCGTCATAGGCGGCGGCATTCGCGTCGAAGATCTTGTCGGCCGTGGTGCGGAACTTGGCTTGCAGGTCTTTGCTCATGCCCTCCCAGGCCTTCTTGCCAACGGTGAGCACGTCATAGCCGATGACGTGGCTGGTCAGCACAAACTGGGTGGTGACTTCGTCGAATTTCATGGTGCGGGCGGTGACCAGCGGATTGTCCTGGCCGTCGACGACGCCGGTTTGCAGCGCCGTGTAGAGCTCAGAGAAGGCGACCGGAGTCGGGTTTGCGCCAATCGATTCACCGAGGAATTGCCAGAATTCGCCAGGCGGCATGCGCAGCTTGATGCCGGCGAGGTCGGCGGGAGTCTTAATCTGCTTGTCCGGCTTCAGGTTGACTTGACGCGCGCCGAAATAGACCGGCCGGATGACTTCGACGCCGAGCTGGTCGCGGGCCATCGCGATGAATTGCTTGCCGACATCGCTCTCGAACGTCTTCTTCAGATGCGAGTAGTCGCGGAACAAGTAGGCGGAGGTGAGTAACGACCAGGCGGGCACCTGCTTGGAAATGTCGGCCGGCGCGAGGTTGCAGAGCTCAAGATTGCCGCGCTGCAGGGCGACGAGTTCGGTGCCCTGCTTGAACAACGAGTTGGACCAGTGCGGCTCGATCTCGATGTCGGCCTTCAGGGCTTCGGCAAATTCCTTGAATGCCTTGGCGCGCAGATCGGTCTCGGCGAAGGCGACGCTCAGCTTCATTTTGGTCGGCGCCGCGAACGACACGCTCGGCAGCATCGATCCGACGGCAACGGCCGACGACGCGGCGAGCAGGTCGCGCCGGCTGATGGATGTAGGCATTATTCTGATCCTCCCCATGTGCATTTTTGCTGAGGGGGAATTATCCCTTTGAGCGAGTTAAAATCAATCGGTAAATTCAAAAATGTCAGATGATTGTCTATTCATAGGGCCATGAATGAGCCTCGATGGGTGGAGAGGCTCAGTCACGGGCCTTCGGTTGAGGCAGACCGCACTCTCATGGTAAGAATCTTACATTCCGGGTTTTGTCGGATGAGGGGCCTTTTGCTTCCACTAACGGATATTGCCGAAACTGTCGGTGAACGCAGCTACCGACGCATCCGCGCCGACATCATTTTCGGCCGGTTAGCGCCGGGACAAAGGCTGCGTCTTGAACGGCTTAGCACCCAATACGAGACCAGCATCGCCACGTTGCGGGAACTGCTGAACCGGCTGCTGGTCGAGGGGCTGATCGTCGCCGAAGGACAGCGCGGCTTCGAGGTGACGCCGGTCTCTGCCGACCGCTGGCATGAAATCGCGCAGATGCGCGAGCTCTTGGAGTGCCACGCGCTACGCCAGTCGATCGAGAATGGCGATATCGAGTGGGAGGGGCGGGTCGTTGCGGCGCATCACAAGCTCGCGGCGCTCGAGAAGAAGCTACTTGCCGGTGACCGCACGCAGACCGAGATCTGGAAGCGTTACGACTGGGAATTCCACCATGCGCTGGTTTCCTGCTGCGGATCGAAGGCGCTGCTCGACGCCCATGCGGCGATTTTCGACAAATATCTGCGCTACCAGATCATCGCCGTCGTGTTTCGCGGCGAAGCCGCTGCCCGCGAACACCGCGAGCTGCTCGACGCTGCGCTAAGGCGCGACGCAAGGACCGCGACATCGATCCTTGTCACCCACATCCGGGATTGCGTGCAGCACACGCTCAAGACCGGTGCGCTGGCTTCATAAATCATGACCCGCACAACGTCCGTCATCGATGAAGGAACGATCGGCGAGCGCGCCTATCGCCGCATCCGCACCGACATTCTGTTCGGTCGGCTGGCGCCCGGCGAAAAGCTCAGACTGGAGCGGCTGAAGGATGATTATGGCGTCAGCGTCAGTACTTTACGGGAAGTCCTGAGCCGCCTTGCGTCGGAAAAGCTGGTGGTTGCCGAAGGCCAGCGCGGCTTCGAGGTGGCGCCGGTCTCGGCCGCGGAGCTCAAGGACATCGCCTCATTGCGGCTGCTGCTCGAAGTTCATGCCATCGCGCAATCATTCCAGAGCGGCGACATGGAGTGGGAGGCCCGCGTTGTCGCCGCCCATCACAAGCTCGCGGCGATGGAAGAGAGGAAAAAGAGCGAGGGAAGCCCGGACGCCGAAACCTGGAAGCGCTACGATTGGGAGTTTCATCAGGCGCTGATTTCGGCCTGCGGTTCGCGCGAACTCATGGAGACGCATGGCGCGGTGTTCGACAAATATCTTCGCTACCAGGTGCTGGCGCTGACCGACCGCGGCGACATCGCCGCGCGCGAGCACAGACAGCTCATGCAGTGTGCGCTCAAGCGCGACGCCGCCCAGGCGGGGGAGGTGCTTAAGGCGCATATCACCGGTGGCGTCGAACATGCATTGGCCGTCGGCACGATCGTTTGACGGGCTTGGCACAAATCATCTGATCAAAATAAAAATCTCAGTTGTTAGCGAAGGCCTCCTATGCGAGATTGCGTTCTGCAATCCCATGGAGACCTCGCATGAGCCTGTCCCCCATCAAACTGGGGCTGATCGGCGACAATATCGCCGCGTCCAGTTCGCCCGCCTTGCATCGCATTGCGGGGCGGCTGTCGGGGCTGAATGTCACCTACGATCTTCTACGACCGGCTGACCTCGGGCGCTCCTTCGAGGACGTCCTCGTCTGGGCGGAAGCGATAGGCTATCGCGGAGTCAATGTGACTTATCCGTACAAGGAGCGGGTGGTCGCTCACCTCGACGTGCCGGATCCGGCGGTGCGCGCCATCGGCGCCTGCAACACCGTTCTGTTCGGGGACCGGAGGCCCGTGGGCTGGAACACGGACTATTCCGGATTCATCGCCGCTTATCGCAACAGTTTCGGTCAGCATCCGCCCGGATGCGTCGCGATGGCGGGGGCCGGCGGAGTCGGTCGCGCTATCGCATTCGCCTTATGCCACCTTGGCGCGACCGAATTGCGGTTGTTCGATGTCGATGCCGTCAAGGCCGCGGATATGGCGGCGGCGCTGGCGGCCGTATCGACGACGACAAAGGTTACAGTCGCGGCCACGATCGAAGATGCGTCGCGTGGCGCCGACGGTCTGATCAATTCGACGCCGATCGGCATGGTCGGCATAGGCGGCTGCGCATTTCCTGCCAGTGCGATCATGGGTCGTCGCTGGGCTTTTGATGCAGTCTATACCCCCGTCGATACGGCGTTCGTGGTGGCGTGCCGCGCCGCGGGTCTCACCGTGATGAGCGGTTACGAACTTTTCTTCTACCAGGGCGTTGATGCTTTCCGGCATTTCACCGGGAAGGATGTGCCTGAAGGACAGTTGCGAGCTGCATTGCTCGATGACGAAAATCGGGTGCCGGCATGAAAACCTCGATCGCCACCGTATGCCTGTCCGGCAACTTAATGGAAAAGCTCGAGGCGATCGCTTCGGCTGGTTTCAAGGCGGTCGAGATATTCGAGAACGACCTGATCGCGTATCCGGCGTCGCCGAAGCAGGTGCGCCGCATTTGCGACGATCTTGGACTCACGGTCGTCACCTGTCAGCCTTTCCGTGAGTTCGAAGGCCTGCCGCCGGATAAACGCGGCAGGGCGCTGGAGCGCGCCGAACGCAAGTTAGATCTCCTGCAGGAACTCGGCTCCGACCTGCTCTTCGTATGCTCCAGCACGTCGAACGAGACCAGCGGCGGCATCGACCGGCTGGCCGAGGATTTCGCATTACTTGGCGAACGTGCGACGAAGCGGAACATGCGCGTCGGCTACGAAGCGCTGGCTTGGGGCAAGCAGATCTTCGATTATCGCGATGCGTGGGAAGTGGTGCGCCGCTCAGGGCAAGACAGCGTCGGTCTCGTGCTCGATTCCTTTCACATCCAGTCGCGCGGCACTGATTTGAAGCCGATCCGCGCGATTCCAAAGGATCGCATCTTTCTGGTGCAGATCGCCGACGCGCCGAAGCTGGAAATGGATTATCTGTCGTGGAGCCGGCACTGGCGCTGTCTGCCGGGGCAGGGCGATTTCGATCTCGCCGCCTTCATGGATGTGCTGGTCTCCACCGGCTATGATGGCTATCTCTCGCTTGAGATTTTCAACGACCGCTTCCGCGCCGGTTCAGCACGCTCGGTGGCGCGCGATGGCCATCGCTCGCTGATCTATCTGCTGGACGAGGCCTCGCGCCGGCACGGCGCTCCGGTCAATGGTGCGGTGGCGATGCCGCCGCCGGAACCGGTCGAAGCGATCGAGTTCATCGAATTCGCCGTGCATGACGCCGACCGCCCGCAGTTCGAAGTTTTGCTCAAGCAACTCGGCTTCGCCATGACCGGGCGGCACCGGTCGAAGAACGTCAATCTGTGGACGCAAGGCGGCATCCGCATCGTCGTCAACAGCGACGATGAAGGCTTTGCGCACAGCTATCAGATTACCCACGGCACCTCGGTCTGCGCCATGGCGCTGCGCGTTCCGGATGCCGGGGCCACCATCGCTCGCGCCAGGGCGCTGCTCGACGTGCCGCACGAAGGCGCGGTAGGGCCGGGCGAACTCAACATTCCCGCGATCCGTGGCGTCGGCGGCAGCCTGTTGTATTTCGTCGACGGCAAATCGGCGCTGGGCGGCTGGTCGACGGTCGACTTCGAGCCGGTGGCTGGCAAGCACACGGATGCCGGCCTGGTTGCCGTCGATCATGTCTCGCAGACCATGTTCTACGAGGAGATGCTGACCTGGCTGCTGTTCTATACCTCGCTGTTCGACACCCGGCGCACGCAGAGCCAGGCGGTGGTCGATCCCGGCGGCATCGTGCAGAGTCAGGTGATCGAAAGCGGCGTGCTCGACCGGCCCGGCCACGGCCTGCGCATGGTGCTCAACGGCTCGCAGAGCAACCAGACTCTGTCGTCACGCTTCGTCTACGAATTCTTCGGCTCGGGCGTCCAGCACATCGCGCTCGCCACCGACGATATTCGGACGACGGTGGCAAAGCTGATCGCCAATGATGTCGAGATGCTTGAGATTCCAGAGAACTACTACGACGATCTGGCCTCGCGCGGCGACCTGTCGGATGCGGATCTGTCGGCACTGAAGACGCTCAACATTCTTTACGAGGCCGACGCTGAAGGGCGCTATTTCCAAGCCTATACCAAGACCATGGAAGGCGGCTTCTTCTTCGAGATCGTACAGCGCGACGGTGGATACAAGGGCTATGGTGCGTCCAATGCCGCGATCCGCCTGAATGCGCAGTCCTATACCGTATCCCCGCCGGCAGATGTTATCGGCTTGTAAGGCCGGGAACTGCTCATAACGGTCTGGTTGGAGGTGCAAGTCTTGCGTGAGCCGGGCTAGGGGATGCGTTGCTTCGGCGGTCGCATATTCGCGGTGAACTGGCGATCCTTGTCCGGCACCATCCTGCGGGCAGACATCCCGGCGCTGGGGCGAACTCCGTCTCAGAGATAAGAGGGCAGGGTAGTGCAGTTGATGGCACTGCAGCCACTGGACGCTTCGATCTTTCTGTTCAGACGCGTCACGTGACCTCAGTCAGCACTCCTCTTTGTCCGGATAAATCAACTGGCGGTTCGTACAACACCTCAACGATTGTTGGGTGAAACTGTCGCCGCTCGCCTTGACCGTCTCGCGGTAGCGGTGCTCAATCAAGACGGGGACGGGGCATTATGAAAAGTGCCGCATATTTACGGATTGCTGCGGTGGTTAGTGCGGTGGCCGGGCTTGCCGGTTGCGGTACGAGCCCCGTGACAATTGCCAGTGACGATGCGGTTTTGTGTCGCTACGCCGCTGAGGCCGGCAGTGCCGAATCTGTTTCCGCCTGTAGGGGCCGCCTCGACAACCAGCAGCGCACCCGGACCGCCGCCAACGCCAGCCGCATCGAGGGCTATGCGCTGCTGAACACGCCGGCGCCGCCGACCGCGGTTGCCGATCAGTGCAGGCAGCCCAATCCGCCCAAGACGTGCGAAGCCGGCGACGTCACCGGGACGATCAAACGCGATACCACAAAATAAAGCGGCGCCTTATTGAGTCGCGCTGGTTCGCGTTTCGCCACGGGGCATGCCAGCGGCGATCAGCAATTCCTTGATCTCATTCGAACGCGCCAGAAAGACCGCGCTGGCGTTCTTGACCGGCAGCGCAACGTTCGCCGCCGTGGTGCCGGGTCGCAGTTTCATGCCCTCGGTGACCGCCGCTTTGGCTTCGTCGAAGCGGCCGAGGCGCTGATAGGCGGCGGCGAGCAGGAAGTGTGTGCGCCCGGTACCCGGCGTCACCGCGAGGGAGCGCTCGAGCCAGGGCAGGGCGTCTTCGGCGCGGTCCATGAACACATAGGCCTGGCCGACGCCGAGCAGCCACGTCCAGCGCGACACCTGCGGCGTGTCGTATCGATCGGCGAGCATGTAAGCCGACAACGCGTCGTCGAAGCGGCCGAGCTGGATATGTGTCAGACCGAGATGAAACAGCACCAGGCCATCCCAGGGATTCTGGTTGAGGGCTTTGGCGCAGGCGACCAGGCTGTCGACGAAGTGGTTGGTCGCCGTCAGCAGGCGGCAGTAGCCCTGCAGCAATGGCAGGTAATTGGGTTCCGCCTTCAACGCGCCGTCGAGCAGGTCGCGTGCTCGCAGTGCTGCCTGATCGGCTTCGGCGCCGGTGAACCACGCGGTCTGGATGCCACGCAGCAACTGGGTCGCCAGTTCGGCTTTCAGGTCGATATTGGCAGGCTCGGCGGCCAGGCCTTTTTCCAGCATCTCCAGCGATGCCCTGAACTTTTCCGGCGAGGTTCTGTTGATGAAAGCCTGCGCCTGGTTGATCACAACGGCCGCGTCGTTCGCGCGGCTTTTGTTATATGCGAACGCGTTGAGTTTCGCCGCGGTGGGATAGCCGACGCCAGCGGTGATGCGCGATTGTTGCAGGGCGACATCGTTGCCGCCGGCATCAATGGCAAAGGCCGTGCTCCAGCGCACTTCGTCGGTCGCGGCATCGACCATGCGCGCCTGCACGGTCCAGATGCCGTTCGCTTTCTGCAATTCACCGCGCAGCACGTAATCGGCGCGCCTGGCCGGCCCTGCGACCGCGGTCACGCCTGGCTCGGACCGCGGCGCCAGCACGCGGATGTCCGGGATGCGGGATAGACCGTCGACCAACTGTTCGGTCACATTGGCGGCCATCAGCGCCACCTGCGGATCGCCGCTGCCGTCGGCAAGCGGTGCGACGGCGATTACCGGCAGGGTCCGGGCGAGGCGCTGGCCGATAAACGGCGCCGCGACCGCCAGACCGACTGCAAATATGGCCAGCCCGGCGGCGGCGAAGGCGATGGTGCGCGGGGCCAGCCGTCGCAGCCCGGGCGACGGCAAAAGCGCGGCGGCGGGCGTACTCGTCTTCGGACGCGATTCGACGGCCGGGGCACTGGGCACGTCGGCCGGCGTCGCGACGACTTCCACCTCGGCGTCCAGCAAATAGCCCCGTCCCGAAATGACCTTCAGAATCTGCCGGCGGTCGTCGCCGATCGCGGCTCGGATTTCGCGGATGCACTGGAAGAGGCTGTCCTCGCTGACCACGACGTTCGGCCAGACGGCGTCCATGAGCTCCTGCTTGCCGACCACCCGACCGGCATTCGCGGCAAGAAAACTCAGCATTGTGAATGGCTTGGGCCGCAGCCGCACGGCCTCGCCGTCGGGCCGGCGCAGATCGGCGCGCTGACGATCGATTTCAAATCCGGCAAAGCGAAGCACGGCGCTCATCGCAGTCCCTGGTCGTCCATCCCGGTTAGAGGCTGCCACTATCAGGAAAATTTCAGAATGTCTTCGGCCCGCGCCCCAAGACTCTCAGCCTAAGGGCATGAAAATATTAGCGAACTGTTAACCAGTAAGGCGCGCGCAGCCGCGTCGGCGGGGAAGAGGTCAGGTTTCGGATAGGGCGTTAGCGCCGCCGGCGGCGGCGGTTATCCTGCAGCGGCGGTGGTATTGCCGTCAACGTGCTGTTGAATTCCGCTGTCCGGCGCCATCGATACCGTCCTTCCCGTTACGACCCGGTTGCCATCGCCTTCGCCAGGGCAATCCGCCCGGACGAGGCCAACGGACGTGACGAGGCAGCAGGCCAAGCCGATGGGGATCGAGGACGCGCCGCCGCGCCGCGATTGGCGCGCGCGCGTCGATCGACTGGCGACGCAGGTCATCTGCGCCTCGCTTGCCACCCTGATGGCGGTCTGGCCGGTGCGCGCCCAACAGGTCAACGTCATCGTCCCTGACGGCCGCACCCAGACCCAGCTGCAGACCAGCGGCAATGTGACCAACATCACGACGTCGACCGTGTCGGGCGTCAACGGCTTCAACTCGTTCTCGCAGTTTGGCGTCGGCGCCGGCAACACCGTCAACCTGCACCTGCCGACCGGCACGCAGAACCTGATCAACATCGTCCGCGACGCGCCGGCCTATGTGAACGGCACGCTGAACGCCTACAAGAACGGCCAGATCGGCGGCAACGTCTACTTCGCCGACCCGCATGGCTTCGTCGTCGGCCGCACCGGCATCGTCAATGTCGGCAGCCTCAACGTCTCGACGCCGACCCGCGAATTCGTCGACAGCATGATCAGCCCGAGCGGGCAGATCAACGAAGGCGCTGTCTCGAACCTGCTCGCCGGCACCATCCCGCTCTCGCCGGACGGCAACATCCGCATCCGCGGCAAAATCAACGCTGTCGATGCCGTGCGCCTGACCGGCCAGAACGTGTTCGTCGGCTCTGGCCGCGACGCGGTCAACCGCGAACAGGCGACGCGCTTTGCCTCCACCGTCAATTCGCGCGGTCTGCGCAGCGCCAACAATATCGTGGTGCGCAACGGCTCGATCCAGATCGTCGCCGGTAATGACGCGCGCGTGAATGGCGGCGTCAAGGCGCGCAATGGCGGCGCGATCGACATCAAGGCCGGCCGCAACGCGGAGTTCGGCTCGCGCGCCCGCGTCAGCGCCGACGGCAAGAACGGTAATGGTGGCACCATCGCCGTCAATGCCGGTCACGACATCGTTGTTTCGGGATACGGCGTGCTCTCGGCCAAGAGCATGACCAGCAACGCTGGCTCGGTGCGCCTGCTCGCCCAGAACAAGCTCACCGTGGAGGCGGGTGCACGGTTCGATGCGAGTTCCGCGCAGGGCAATGCCGGTCTTGTCGAACTAAGTTCGTTCGGCACCTTCGATCTGGAGCACGGCTTCACCGTCGATGTGTCGGCGCCGAATGGCCGGGTCGGCGCCTTGTTGATGGACCCGCCGAACGTAGTGGTTGGCGTTGCCGGTGGCGCCGGCGTGACCATGAGCAATGCCAGCATTGCAGCCGCCATCGACGCGCTGACCGCCGGCGCCGATTACCTGATCCCGGCGCAGAATTTCACGCTCAACGCCGACGGCGTGATTCGGACCAATGGCCGCAACTTCCAGCTCGTGGCCGATGGGTCGATCACCATCAACGGCCTGATCGATACGCGCAGCTATTCCGGTGCCGCCACCGCCAATTTCCTCGCCGATTTGAGCCGCTTCTCGACCGGAAATTCAGGTTCGGTGCTGATCTCCGGCGCCAACATCACCATCGGCTCGACTGGCAGTATCTTCGCCGACGTCAACAACACGACGGGGCAGGGCGCCACCAACTACATTGGCGGCGCGGTGACCCTGGCAGCAAGCGCGCTTGACCATCAGGGCACTGCCGAGTCGCAGGCTTCGGCGCAAATCTCGATCGCCGGAAAGATCGGCGGTAGTTCGATTACTGCGACGGCGAATGCCGACGCCAGTACGTCCTACACGAATTCCGCGCTCGCCATGGCGCAGTTCGGCGCGGGCGTCGTGTTCGGCATGCTGACCGGCTTCAACGGCGCTTACGTGAAGTCCGAAGCGACTGCCAAGGTTCTCATCGAAGATGGCGCCGAGTTGCGGGCGAACGGAGCCGTGACGCTGGCGTCGATGGGCTCGGTACTCGCGGAGAACCCGGCCGTCACCTTCTCGCTGGCGGCCTTGCAGAACGCCGTCGCCGCCGGCTTTGTGGTCGGCGTCGTCAATGCCGACGTCGAAACGCGCATCAAGTCCGGCGCCACCATATCGAGCGGCGACCTGCGCGTTCTGGCCGGCACCAGCGCCGAGCTGAGCGTCGCGGCGCTTGTCTTCACCGAAACGTCGGCGGCCGATGTCGTCGTCGCCTATTCGACCGGCACCATGAATACCAAGGCGCTGATCGATGCCGGGGCCCACATCGAAAAGGTCGGCAACGTCTCTGTCGTGGCCCAGAGCCAGAACAGCTTTTCGACGACGGCGACGGCGCTTTCCGGCGGCACCGGATCGGCGGCGGTGGCTGTGGCGATCAGTGACGTCACCAGTAACACCGTCGCCAATGTGGGCGTCGGCATAGCGCAGAACGCCGGTGCAGGTTCCGTTACCGTCTATTCCGGCAGCGAGACGACCAAGAATGCAGTGTCGGCCTCGAGCACGGTGGGCACGCCGTATCTTCTTCGCAATATCATCACCAAGGTGCCCGGGGCTCAGGGCTTCACGCGGCTGTTCAGCACGGGCGGCTTGCTCGAGAAAACGCGGCTCTTCGACATCACGGAATCGCAAGGCACCACGGCCGCGTTTCGCGCCGGCCTGACGCTGGCGCTCAACATGCCGACGCTGACCTCGTCGGCGTCGATCGCCAATATCGCTCCCGACAATGATGGCGACATGGTCACGTCCGGCGCCGCGCCGGACATCTACGCCGCCGGCAATGTCGGCGTCGTCAGCATTCTCAGCAATGCCGCGCTGCGCACCAATGCCGCGACGTCGATCGAATCCAATCCGGCCGGTACGCCTGCCAACCCGACGACACAACGCGGCATGTCGATGTCGGTCGCTGTCACGCAGGCCGAGCAGTCGTCGAACGCCTATATTGGCTCGCGTGCGATCGTCACCGGCGCGCATATCGGCGTTGCCGCCGGGACCGAAACGCCGATCACCAATACCTGGCTGAATTTCGCCAGCTACAGTTCAGTGACGCAGACGCTGTCCGACCTGATCTCGCACGCCAACGGCAATCTCGGCATCGTCAATAACATTCTGACGTCCTATGCCAACGCGACTGCCGAAGCCACGTCCTTCGGCTTCTCGGGCTCGATGAATTACTTCGACCTGACGACCAGCACGACGGCCTGGATCGGCAGCGGCGCGACCATAACGCGCACCGGCAGCGGTTGCGGCGCGGCGACGACCTGCTGGTCGTCCTTGCCGACGGTCTCGACGCCGACGCCGCCCGAGAACCTGACGCTGCCGGCCGCCTTCAATCTGGCTGATCTCGGCGCGCGCACGCGGATCGATTGGGGCAGCGACGTCGTCGTCAAGGCGACGACGTCGACCGAGTCGATCCACATGAGCGGCAACTTCAGCTGGTTTACGTTCTTCGGCACCAATGGCGGGCCTGACACGCCCGATGTCGCGACGGCCATCGGCGGCTCCGCCAACGTCAACCAGTTCCATACCAGCACGGTGGCCGGCATCGGCGCCGGCGCAACCATCAACACCAATAGCGGCTCGCTCGCCGTCACAGCCGACACCAGCGACCTCGTTTATGCGGTCGCGCCGACCTCGGGCAAAGGCGGCGGCCTCGGGCTGAACGGCATCGCCACGGTGCTGCTGATCGACAACAACACGTCGGCCTCGATCAGCAACTCCGCACGGGTGACGTCGTCGTCGGTCAGCGTCGCCGCGCAGCAGGAAATCTCAACCTTCAATGTCGGCGGCGCGGTGGGCATCAGCTCCGGCTCCGGCATCGGCCTGGTGGTGGCGCTGGCGTCGATCTCGACCGACACCTCCGCCTATATCGGCGACAATTCGCAAGCACTGGCCGGTACCGCGGGCGAGGGCAATGACGCGCATGTTGCGCCAGTCGGCGCCGGCTACGTCGATGCCTTCGAGACCAATGTCACCGCCTTGTCGGTCGGCCGCCTGACGACGGTCGCCGTCGCGGCGACGGCGAATAACAATACCCCGGCTCCGGGCGCCACTCCGGCGGAAGAGGCGGTCAATCCGGGTGCGACCGGCTTCCTGTCGTCCGCGGTCAACTTCTTCGGCGGCATCGCGGGCGCGGTCGCTGCCAAGATCGCCGGGATTTACGACAAGCTCGATCAGCAGGTATCCGGCCCGGTCAACGGCGGCAATTCCACCGCCGGCGCCGGCAGCGCGGCGATCGACCTGACCTCGGTGGCGACGGCCGCCAGCATCGCCGATGCGACGCTCAAATACACGCCAGGCGGCAACAACCGCGTCACCGTCCAGGCGCTCAACAACACCATCATCGACACTGCCAGCGGCGGCGCCGCCATGTCGAAGGGCGCGCCCGGCACGGCGTCGACGATCGGCATCGCCGGCGCCGTCGCCGTCACGCTCGGGAACGACCTGACAACCGCCACCATCGCGCGCTCGACGGTGACGGCCACGTCCACGACCGTGCAGGCACTGGCTGGCGGCGAGAGCACGACCATCGGTCTCGGCATTGCCATTACCGGCGGCTCGGGCAGCCAGACTCAGGTCGCCGTTTCGGTCTCGGCCGCGGATCTCAACAATGGCGTGCAGGCCAGTGTCGACAGCTCGACGGTCGGTCAGGCCACGGGTGGCTTCGCCGGCGATTTCACGATCATCGCCTCGCAGAATACCAATATCGGCATCGGCGGCGGTTCGCTCTATGGCGGGTTCGGTTCTGAAGAGAGCAATGGCTTCGGCGTGTCGATGACCTATGCGGGGATCGGCGATCCTGTGCGCGGGGCCGCCGTCTCCGCCGTGCTGTCGAATTCGAAAGTCTCGAACACCGACGACCTGATTGTTCTCGCGATGAACAACAGCCGCATCATCGCCGGCGCCGCGGCGGGCGGTGGCGGTCCGAATGCGAACGGTTTTGCCGGTTCGGTCGTCGTCACCGAAATCAGCCCGACGGTTCTGGCCAAGATCACGTCGGTGCCGGCCGTCGCCGGAACGGCGGCGGTGACCGGCGGTGTCACCGTTGCGGGCGATGTTCGCGTCAATGCCTTCAGCGGTTCGGATGCCACGCTCAAGACGTTGATCCGTAACGCGGCGGTCACGGCCAATGGCGGACTCTCTTATTCGGGCGACTTCGATATCAACTTCGACGCCACCGATCTCGAACCGGCCAGCGTCACCGGCGCGGCCATCATCGCCATCGCGGGCAATGTGCAGGGCGGCAAGTCCAATGTCGGCGTCTCGATCGTGGTCAATCGCGTCGCCTCCAGCTACGAGGCCTATATCGACCGCATATCGGTGACCTCGACCGGCGGTGTCGCCGATGTATCGGCGCGCGACAATTCGGAAATCATCGGCATTGCCATCGGCGTCGGTGTGGCGACAGGTTCGGTGGCGGGTAACGGTTCGGTCGCCTACAACGCCCTCAACAATTTCGTCGTCGCGCAAATCGGCCATGGCGTGGTGACGAGCGGCGATCCGCTGAATACCGCGACCGCCACTGTCTCCGCCGCAGCGGTTTCAGTGACGGCTACGGCGGGCGGCGCGGTGCGCAGCGCGGCCGGCGCCATCTCGGTCAATCTCAGCGGCGGCAATGCTGTCGGCCTGTCGGCGGGCGTCAGCCAGATCGGCACCTACATCTCGGCCGCCATCGCCGGCGCCAATGTGACCGCGACCGGCGCGCTGTCGAACAGCAGCCCGCTGATCGGCGGCAATCTGCGCGCCGGCAATGTGCTGGTCTCCGGCGCATCGAGCGCCGACATCATCACCGTGTCCGTCGGTGCTGCGATCACCACCGGCAACGACAGCGGCGGTTCCCCGGCGCCGCCGCCGTCCTCCGGTCTCTCCACATTGCTCACCCGTCTCGCGCCGATGTCGACGCGCACCTTGCCGGGCCTCGGCGGCGGCACGCCGCCGGCCGCGCCACCGGCGCAGAGCCCGCCGTCTGACGGCATGTCGGGCGCCGGATCGCTCGCCATGAGCACGCAGTCCGGCAAGGTCTACTCCAGCATCGTACTCGGCGGCGCCAATGTCGGCTCGACCGTCACCGCGCTGGGCACCGTCCTGGTGCTGGCGGACAATGACAATGACATCTCGGTCTTCGCCGGTGCGGTGAGCGCTGCATTGAGCGCGGGCAAGGGCCTCGGCGCCTCGGTGGTCGTCAACACCATCAACGGCGAGACCAGTGCGCTGATCAACGGTTCCACCGTCGATGGCCGCGGCCTCTTCAGCACCGCGACCATCGATAATGGCGTGCTCGCCAATGCGATCGACCCGTCGGAAGAAGTCCTGCCGGCGTCGAGCGTCAATCTCAATAACGGCACCCAATCCATCAAGGGCATCGCCGTGGTCGCCACTTCGGCGCAGAGAGCAAAGACGGTGAGCGCGCTGCTGACGGCGTCGTCGAACGGCGTCGCCATCGGCGCCAACGTCGTCACCAATCTGATGGGCGGGCGCACGGCGGCGGAAGTGACGTCGTCGGATCTCAACACGCATCTGCAGAGCGGCGACGCCTCCGCGGTTCAGGTGACGGCGTCGAGCGCGTCGTTTGCCAACAATCTCGTCATCGGCATGTCGGATTCGGGCGGCAGCGCCGCCGGCACCGCCGCGCTCAACGTCAACACCATGAACCGCACCACCGTGGCGCGGGTGTTCGGCACCGATATCGGCTCGGCGACGGTCGCGGCCGGCGCGGTGGGCATCAAGGCCAACGCCTTCCAGTCGTCCTCCAACTTCGTTCTCGGCGCCGCCGGTTCCGGCGGCAGCGCCGCGATCTCGGGTTCGTCGCTGGCCAATATCTTCCAGTCGACGACCCAGGCGATCTTCGAGCAGGGCACGGTCCGCGCCGGCGCCATGTCGGTGACCGCGTCCGGTTTGAATGGTTTCTTCGGTGCCGTGGGTGCGGGCTCGGTTGGCTCGTCGGTTGGCGTCGGCGCGACGGTGCTGGTCGCGATGAGCGACAACACCGTGCAGGCCGTGGTCGGCGACGACGACGCGGCAACCACCGCGACCGACCTGCGCCTCAGCGGTGCGCTCACTATCGCGGCGTCCAACACCACCCGCAACTCCGGCTGGGTGGTGGTCGCCGCTATCGGCGGCTCGGGCGGCATCGCCGCGCAGTTCTCCGGCATGTTCATCAATAACAATGTCTACGCCGCGCTGCGCAACGCGTCGGTGACGATGAGCGGTATTGGCGCGAACGGTGCCGTCTCGGTGCTGGCAACCGAAACCGACAGCATTTCGCCGATCGTCGGCGGGCTGGCCGGTGGTGGCAGCGTCGGCTTCGGCGCCGCGGTCAACCTCGTCTCGTTCAAGAGCAATACGCGCGCCTTGATGGCGGGTGCGACCGTGAGCACGGCCGGCGCGGTCAACGTCAATTCGCTGAGTGTGCGTGAGATCAACCCGATCACCATGGCGGGAAGCCTCGCCGGCACCGGCGCCTTCGCCGGCACGGTCGGCATCGTGCTCGTCGACTCCGGCGCCGAAGACGACGAGATGAGCGTACTCAACGCCGGCTCGACCAGCGGCAACAGCTCCAGCGGCACGCTCGGCAATGCGCAGGCCGCCACCGGCGTCAACGTCATCGGCGGCATCGGCGGCGACTCCGAAGGCATCGCGGCGCAGGTTCTCAACAGCAGCGTCACGGCCGGCGCCATCGGCATCAACGCC
>Ga0180223_1000825_pt1 | contig 31316 bp, 39 predicted proteins | sample eDN5th30CKraftOP_FD_151337 | JGI IMG/M metagenome (GOLD analysis project Ga0180223, IMG submission 151337) | Enriched Organic Plus compost microbial communities from Emeryville, California, USA - eDNA 5th pass 30_C Kraft OP (version 2) (version 2) ... | reverse complement strand
GATGTTCCTCCATCAGCTCCAGCAGCGTGACCTTGTCCGCGCTGCTCATCGCCGAGAGCGCCACCGAGAACTCCTCCATCGCCAACAGCTCAAGCCGGCGGTCGTCCAAGCCGACCTGCGGCGCCAAAGCGCGGATGCGCGCGTCCAGATCATCGGACTTGCTGACGGCCCGCTGCGCGGATGCCAGGTCCGCCTGCGTCATCTCCTCGCTCTCGCCGCCCGGCGCTTCAGAGGCGGACGCGACGGCGGCGGGTGTGTGCTGCGCGGGCGTGTCGTCCCGTGGTGCCGACATGTCAGCTGGCGGGTTGGCGTCAGCCGCGCCGTGGCGGCGTTCCAGACGCCACACGTTCAGCCATTTGTCCTGCTGGCGCAGCTGCGCGTCATACTCGACGTCGACGAACAAGCCGGCGAAGAACCGGCGTTTGGCGTCAGCGTCCATGCTCTGCTCGGCGACCCGGGCCTTGAACTGCTGCCAGGTGATACCGGTCAGCAGCCGGAAGTTCGTCTCAAAGAACGCGATCCCGGGCAGCCACGGAAGCATCTGCGACGCTTGCCGGCGCCCGGGGACATCGCACAGCTCGTAGGTGAAACGCGCGTACTGGCGTCCCGCGAACCGGCCGGAGCGGTAGACGCCTTTGCTCATCCGCAGCCCGCGGACGCGGTGGTTCCCGGTCGGATCGACGGGCGTGTCAGCATGAATGTTCTGCGGGTCGGACATCACAAGGCCAAGCTCCGCGGCGGGCGGGGCGATACCGCGAACATACGTCAGCTGCCTATCGTCGAACCGGGCCCGCAAAGGTGTCTCGCCCGGCGGCTCGCGATGTACGGTCAAACAGGCCTATGAGCCAGCTGACGCGCCCTCAACCCAGACCTGTCCGAGCCAGCGACCGTCGCATGGGCGTCGAGCTGCCGCTGGAACACACCCGCATCCCCAACCAGCTGCTGGATCTGATCCTGCCGCGGCTCAGCGCCGCTCAGCAGGCGGTGATGCTGTACGCGATCCGGCGCACCTACGGGTTCGCGTCCCCGACCGTCGCCGGGCAGCGCAAGCTGTGGGATCGCATCAGCCTCAGCCAGTTCATCAACGGCACCCAGTCCGGCGGTTATGTCCTCGATCTCGGCACCGGCCTGACCCGGCCGGCGGTCATCCGGGCGTTGCGAGAGCTGGAGCAGATGGGGATCCTGCGGGTCTCCTACGAATGCGCGACCGAGATGCAACGCAACAAGGTCGTCGGCTGCGGCTGGAACCAGTCCGACGAGGATCATCTGCAAACCCCGAAAGTGGATGAGCGCACCAACGCGTACGCCTGCCCCCGCTGCGGGCGCACCCTCGCCAAAGCCTACGCGCTGCGCAAGCTCACCCCCGGCTGGATCAAACGGTTCCTCACCAGCACCGATCCCAAAGGCCGCCAGTGGGCGTATGACCCCGAAGTCGCCCGCTACTACCCGGTCACCGCGGACCGCGACCAGCAGATACGAGCCAGGCAGACGCAAGCTGAGCAGGTCCGCCAGCAAGCGGCCGCGCTGCGCGATCAGCTGTGGTACCCGCAACTGATCGACACGATCATCCAGCAGGCGATCAGCCGGTTGGCCAGCGGGAAGATGGCCGAGACGCGCGTCATCAGCGGGTTCCTGCAACCAGCGGTCGAGATGCAAAGCATGTTCGGTAAGCCAGAGCTGCAGGCTGCATTGAAGACCGTCATCGACAAGAAGATCGCGGCCGGCGCCGGCCGCGACACCGCCTGGCGCAACTACGCCAAGGCGGTCGCAACCCGCCTCACCGAGGAGAAGCACGGCGGGAAAGCCAAAGCGCAGACCGCGATGGCCGCTGCCGGCGTCGAGGAGGCTCTGCGCCACTGCGCCGCCCTCAACAAGGACAAGGAGCGCGAGCAAGCCCGCCAGGCGTTGCAGGATCTGATCGCCAAGCATCTGGACACCGTCACCGCCGAGTTCGGCGGCGACCGGCCGCTGGCGCGCCGGCATCTGCTGGAAGCGTTCAAGCGCGGCCTGGACGACTACGCCTACGTGCGCGACTACTCGTCCACAACAGACTACCTGCCCGACTGGGACTGGGAAACCGACGAGCGCAACGCCGCCGCCTGACCCGGCGCTACGGCAAGGGGTGACTTCTGCCCAACCCGCCACGACCGCCTTCGGTTAGTGTCTCCGGCGCGTTCGGAACACCAGGTCACGGAGGACGGTCGTGAAACGATGGATGATGATGATGGCGGCGGTAGGGCTCACGCTCCTCGTGGCGGGATGCGGCAACTCCAACGAAGCTCCCGCATCCAAAGCGTTCGGCGGACTGTCAGACGCTGACGTCGCCGCGCTCCAGGACTGGTCCGCGCAGTTTCGCGACATCGTTGATCAGAACATCACCGTCGCCGGCGCGTTCACCGACGAGAACATCCCCGGATCCCAGCGGGCGGTCGACAAGTTCGCTGACATGGTCAGCGACGCCCAGGATGAGATCATCGAATTCGAGAGCGGTGAGCTACAGGACGCGCTCAGCGACTACATGATCCCCTACGAAGATCTCGCTAACGCCTACGAACGTTGGGTCACCTACTTCAGCGAGCCCGGGCCCGCTGACCCCGCCACCGAGAACGACATTCTCGCCGACATCCAACAGGCGGTCCGCGACAGCCGCCAAGCCGATCGGGTGCTGCTGCGACGACTGACCAGCGTGCTCGATGACGAGCAACGCAAGCAATTCCTCACCGAGATCCGGCAGTACTCCGACGAGATGGAACGCAAAGCGGATCTGGCGACCGGGCAGTGACCGCCCCGGCTACCAAGGCAGCTCACAGCTCATATGCTCCGCCGCCCGGTACGCCTGATGGGCGGTCGGAGCCCAACGGCAGGCGCTGTCCCCGTCAGCGTTGAATATCTCCCGAGCCAGATCGGAGCGGGCGATGATCGCCCAGCCCAGCCGGCCGTCGGCGCGTCGTCGTCGTTCGATCGTCCAATGCTCGTCGCAGGAGACGCCGCCGCCGCCCAACCGCACCGGCAGCAGCGGCCGGAACGCCAGCTCCGCCTGGACGGCGCGGCGTGCCGCGCCGAGCGTCGGGAACAGCTGATCTTCCAGGCCGCTGAACACCAACCAATGCCACGCCTGGCCGCCAACCGGTTTCAGCTGCCACGCGCGGACGCCGGCGGCGTAGACGATCCGCAACGGCAGATCGTCGATATCCCACGCCGAACGGCAATCAAGGTCTTGCGCGCGATGCAGCACCAGCTTGAACGTACGCGGCCGGGGCGCACCCAAACGCCCCGGCCGTCAACCGCACGTCAGCGCTGATCGGGGACCCGGCGAGCGCGGCGGGGACGCAACGCCCGCGCCCGCTCCTTCGCGCTCCACAACGACTCCGTCAGCCACCGGCCGTTCTCGTCGGTGAGAGCCAGGAACACGCCGCCGTCCTCGAACGCCTGCACCCGCTCGCAAACCTCCTGGCCGCCGGGCAGGTGGTAGCGGCGCAAGCTGACCGCCTGGCCGTTGGGCAGCCAATGCACGCCATCGTCAGCGCCGGCCAGACGGGACATCCGCACGGGATGCGCGGACCGTTCCACCCGGCCGTCCGGGTAAGCGCGAATCAGGAAGTCCGTGCAGACTTCGCGCATCTGCAACAGCGAGTCGGTCCGAGGGTGCAGGCCGAACAGGCGGACGGGGTCATCGCCGGTCCAGCGAGGGCGACGGGGAACAGAGGGATGAGACAAAGGACAACTCCTTGGTAGATGGTTTCACGGCACGCCGCAACGCGGGTTGCGGATCCGGTGTGCCGTGGCATCTACGCGGCTAGTTGCCCATGCACCGAACCTATCAAGGTTCCCTGCGAGCCCGCAAGGTTCTCGCTGCGCCAGCAGCCGCACATCCCTTCACGGGCCGCCGCGGCGCGTATGTTGACCAGCAGATGAGTGACTTCAAGCCGACCACTCTCGACTTGACCGGCAGCGTCGAAGCCAACGCGCGCGCCTACGACGACGATGACAGCGACTACGACGGTCCTGGCATCACCGACTACGCCGACCCGGCCTGCTCGCACTGCCATGGCGTCGGTCTGATCACCCTCGACCAGGCCACCGGTCGCAGCACCCTGTGCCGGTGCGTGATGGCCGGCCGCCAGAAAGCAGCCGCCTCAGCACGCATCGAGATGCTGTTCGGCAAAGGCGGGGCCAAGATGACCCTCAACAGCTACGACCCCGGCGACATCCCGGACAACCAGACCGCGCTGGAGGTCGCCAAGAACTACGTCCGCAACTGGGACACATTCCGGGAAGCCGGCGCCGGATTTGCACTCCAAGGCCAGCCCGGCAGTGGAAAGACTCACGTGGCCACCGGGGTGTGCATCGCCCTGATCTGGAAGACCGCGATGGAAGGGCGGATGATCAAGCCGTTCACCCTGTCTGTGCCGGAGATGCTGCGCCTCGCCCGGCGCAAGTTCGACGATCCCAGCACCGCCGACGTCCTCGATCAGGCGATGAACGCCGACCTGTACCTGCTCGACGACATCGGCGCCGAGTACCACCGCCAAGGCACCTCGGACGGGATGAGCTGGGTTGACGAGCAGCTGTTCATGATTCTTAACCACCGCCTCACCAACCAGCTGCCGACGATCTACACCACCAACCTCAACCGCCGCGCCCTGGAGGAGAGAGTCGATCAGCGCGTCTGGCGGCGCCTGAACACCGCCACGCTCGCGTTCCGGCACATGGAAGTCGTGCCGCGCGCCGTCGCAAAACCCGCAGGTCTCACCAGCCTGCTCATGAACGGTAGCTAGACGGCGCGCCCGGCAACCGCGGCGGTTCCTTGCCGGCCTACACCGCTGCGGTTAGGTTCAAAGCATGGCCCATCTGACGGTGCATCTCGACGATCGATCCTCCGACGAGCAGCGGGACGCCGTGCGCGGGGCGCTCGCCGAACGCCTCCAAGTTCTCGCCGATGACGGCTACCTCGACTCCGGGTCCGTCGCCGGCGACGAACTCGACAAAGGCGGGTACGTGATCTACACGTCCTTCTCCGCCGCGTTCAAGGACGTCGCCCATGTCCTCGACACCCTTCAGCGGGAAGTCGCAGATGCCGAGCAAGTCACCGCCATCGACCGCAGCTGGGACTGACCTCTCTCGCTAAGCGGCAGGGCGGGCGAGCTGGCTGATCGCGTACCCGTCCAGGAACAGGGTGCAGAACCCCGCCGGGAGCGTCACCTGGATCTCCGCCCAGTCCGCGTAGCGCGGATCGGTGTTCGGGCCCGACATGGTGACCGCCACCTCAAGCCTGTCGATCGTCGCCCGGGCCCGCTTCCAGCCGTAGGCGTCCACGCTGCGCTCAGCGCAGATCGCGAACAGCCGGGCGAGCTGCCCGGCGGGCAGCTGCACCAGCGCGGGGGCGTTGTTGGCGGTGAGCGTCGCGACGCTCCCGTCCAGATCCACTGAGCCGTTCAGGCAGTCAACATGCGTGAGGGAGGAGGCGATGCCCATGACCCACGATACGGGCCGACCGCATCCGGTGGAACCTTCGGCGCGCCCACGCGCGGAAAGCCGCATCGGGGCGTGAAAGAAGCGGCTCCGAAGAGCCGCTTCTGATCACGTCGTCGATCGTGAGGGGAGACTCAGATGCCCGCTAGGGCCAGCGTCTCGTCCTCGATCTTCTCAAGCAGCTTCTCCACCCGGTGGCGTTCCATGCCGGCCATCGCGACCAGCTGGGTGCGCTCGCCCCTGGGGGCGTTCGTGTCGATCGAGTAGACCTCGATGACGAGATAGGCGGGGAGGTCCTGGTTGCCTCGCTTGCTCAGCGAGAAGCTGCCGTCAGACAGCTGCGCCCACGAGGAAGGCTCCTCGCAGTACACCGAACCGTCGGGTAGGTCCATGACGTCCAGCTCCTTGGCGAACTTGAACGCGATGTAATGCTGATCCGAAGAGATCAGCGCGGTCGCGTCGAAGTCCGGATCGATGATCGCGTTCGCGATCTCGGCCATGAACTCCACCGCGTCGTTGACCGCCACCGTGATCTTGCCGGCGGGACCGTCGAACGACAGGGTGAAGACCGGGTCGTCGCCGAAACCCTCCTTGGACCACGTGAATGACCCCGCGTCGCCATGCGACGAGAAGACGTGCTGCGTGAACGGGATGAGACCGATGTTGCTCATGTTGCTCTCACTTTCTGCGCCCGCATCATCGGAACGCCGCAGCCGAACGCCGGAAGGCAAAGCCGCGGGCCCGCTGACGCGGAGCAATGGGTGATGGATCCGATAACCTCACACTACGTGCGATCCATCGGCCTGCAACAATCCCCGGTCACGGCAGGCCAGAACATCCCCCGAGCGCGTGGCCGATCTTGCGCCGCTGTCGCTTGGTCGGTAGGTTCGCGCGCATGATCGCGTCAGGGATCGCCGCCATCGCCGCCGCCGCGCTGCTCGCCGCCGTCCCGGCGGCCGCCGAGGCGACCACCACCTACGTCGTCTACGACCAGGGCAAACGCCAGAAGCCGGCCTCAATCAACTCGCAGCGGGTCCTCACCGACGTCGGCCTGCGTCCCTACGACGAGACGATCTACCGAAGCAGCGGCCTGCACTGGACGAGATGGGGCAGCCGCCGCGCCGTCGGCCGCGGCAAAGTCACGTTCTGCGTGATCGAGTACCGCCCCTGCCAGACCGTCCGCGGATCCGTGGTCCTCACCCAGCCGGTCAAGCTGGACGACTGCCCGACCCTGATCTACTCCCGGCTGCGCTGGCAGCCGCGCGGGCTGCCGTGGAGCAAGATCATCGATCTCCCGGCCGGCGAGATCGCCTGCTGACCCGCAATGCCTGGGTTCGGCGCGGTGAGTGAAACGCCACCTCAGCCGGGGGTTTCGCCGCCGGCGCGTCGCATGTACGGTTGAAAGAGATGGCGGCGTACTTCACCGAGCAGCTGGCCGAAGCGCGGAAGCTCAGCGCGGACCTTGAATCCCTCGACGCGCAAGTCGGGGAGTACCTGATCGCCGTTGAGGCCCTCGAAGCTGTCGACGACGCCCGAAACGCGCTCAACGACATCCTGTGGGATGACCGCTACCCGCTTCTCGACGACGGCGCCGCCGGCCTCGCCGGCCGCCACCAGCTCGCTGTCTCCCGCGCCACAGGCGCGCTGCGCTACGACGACTGGCGGGTACGCAGCAGCCTCACCCGCCGCCTGGACCTGATCGACCGCCTCCAAGAGGACATCGAAAACTACGGCGAGCAGATCGTCGTCCAGCAGCTGCATCATCGTTTGGAAGCGCTCCTGGACATCGCCCGGGAGAAAACCGACGCGGCGATGGCCGAGCTGCGCCTCATGGCGCCCAGCGAGCAGTAGGCGGCGCTACTTCGCGCGCGAGACGCGCCACGCCCGCGTGCGCTTGCACCGGCGCAGATCCGCCGGCGGCGCGTACGCCTGAACCATGTCACCCGGACGGTGCAACGACACCGCCCCCAGACGCTTCGCCGCCTCAGCGAGATCCTCCGCCATCGCACGCCCGGCGGGCATCCCCAGCAGATGACCCCAATTGGAGATGCCGGGCGGATCCAAAGACACCAACTCGAACGCGAAGCCCTCACGGCTGGGCTGCAGGATCTCGTAGATCTCACCGACGACGAGCGGCTGCCCGTCGCCGTCGAGGACTGGGGAAGGGGAAGAGGCAGAGGGCATACAGTCAGCTTATCCGCCTCGTGCCCACCCACGATCAGACCAAAGGCTCGAAGCTACACAGCGCCGACCGCGTGAACCCGGCCGGCTTCGCCAGGAAAGGCGTTGCAACCAGCCTCGCGGATCGTAGGTTGATACCAGGTCGATGAGCGAGTACGGCGAGACAGCAGAACACGGGCCCGACCCGTTCGACGAGGTCAAGCGCCGCGTCAACCTCCTCGACTACTTCATCGAGCTGGGCGCCGAACCGCGCGAGTCCGGCGACAGCTTCGTCTGCCGCAGCCCCTGGCGCGACGAACGCACCCCCAGCCTCCACATCCACCCCGATACCGGGTTCTGGAAAGACTTCGGCGGAGACGACGAGGACGCCGGCACGATCATCGACGCGGTCATGCGCCAGGAATCCTTCGAGCAGCCGCTCGAAGCGGTCAAGTTCCTCAACGACAAGTACAAGCTCGGGCTCGTCCTCGGCGACTGGAAGCACGCCGCTAAGGCCGCCGAAGCCAAACGGATCATCGACGCCGCCAAAGCGGAGATGGACGACCCGCGCAGCAAGGCCGCCCAGCGCGCCCGCGACTACCTGACCGGCCGCGGCTACACCCAGGAGACCTGGGAGACGTTCGAGCTGAGCGTCGACAAGGAACGCGGGCGGATCGTCATCCCCATCCACGAGAAGGGCGGGCACGCGATCGGCTTCAGCGGCCGCAGCCTCTACGACGACTGGACCTGCAAGACCTGCGGCGAGAAGACCAAAGCCGCCGACGCGTTCAACGCCCGCAACGACACCCACGAAGCCAACAAAGCCGCCGGATACGAAGGCTCCCTATGGGACGACCAGGACGCCATCAAAGCGTCGATGCGCTGCCAGCACTGCGGCGCCGAAGGTGCGATCCCCAAGTTCCTCGCCAACCAGTTCCCCAAGTACAAGGACTCCGGCGGCAACTGGGGGCCGAAGTACAGCAAAGACACCAACCTCTACAACCTCCACCGGGCTCGCCGGCTACTGCGCAAGCAGAAGGAAACCGACAAGCAGCCGTTCCTGCTCGTCGAAGGGTTCGCGGACGTGTGGGCCAGCCACCAGTCCGGGTTCGTCGGCTGCGTCGCCTTCAACGGCAACAAGATCAGCACCGAACAGGCCCGGCTGCTGGTCAAAGCCGCCCGTGACCTCGGCCGCTGGATCGGGATCATCCTCGACAACGACCCCACCGGCCGTATCCAGGCCAGCCGCAACATCCGCGTCCTGCGCGAAATCGACCGAGACATCGACATCCGGATCCTCCACGGCATCGACTCGCTCGCCTACACCACCCCCGAAGGGGAAGAGAAGCAGTGCAAGGACGCCGGCGACGTCCTGCAACACCACGGCGAAAGCGCGCTGGCGAAACTGCTTCGCACCAACTGGTGGAGCGCCGACGAGTACCGCATCCGGCAGATCATCGAAGGTGACTGGGATCGCACCCAGCAGATGGACCTCGTGCGCAGCATCGTCAAGGAAGCACGCCACACGCTCATCCTCGACGACCTCGTGCCGCTGCTCGCCGAAAGCTGGGAGATCGAAGATCCCAGCGTCGTGCGCCGCTACATCCACGACGCCGCCCAAAGCGACACCACCCTCGCCGACAGCAAGAGCCTGCTCGCCGACGTCGACGACATGCACCGGGCCGCGGAGACCTTCCTCGCCGACGAGGACATCATCACCTGCGACTACCAGGAACTGAACGAGATGTACCCCGGCAACGGGTTCCGGCGCAAGATGCTGCACATGATCATGGGCCGCTCCGGCACCGGCAAGACGACCCTGGTCGTCAACATGCTCTACCAGTTCATCAAGCGCCATCAGGTGCCGTGCATCTTCTTCAGCTTGGAGATGCCCCAAGAGCAGCTGTTCATGCAGTTCGTCCAGATCGCCCTGAAAGCCAAGGGCGACGACGTCGAACGGATGGTCAAAGAGAACGACCCGCGTCTCGAAGAGGTCAAACAGGAGCTGCGCAAATACCTCGTCGTCGTCGACAACGTCCCCGACGAATCCGGAGAAATGCAGCCGATGACGCCCGACCGCGTCCTCGGGATCCTCCACGACGTCAACCTGATCCGCGGCGGCGACCCCGTCCGCATCGTCGCCATCGACCACCTCGGAATCATGGAAGCCGGCAACAGCGCCAGCAAACAAGCCCAGGAGTCCAGCGCGATGGGCTGGGGATACGTCGTCAAGCGCCTATTCACCATCACCAAACAGATGGGCATCACGACGTTCATGCTCCAGCAGATGAATGCTGCCGGCAGCCCGCCCGGGGAGCCGGTTTCGCTTAGTTCTAGTCGCGGTTCGACAGAGATCATCGACTATCTCGATAGTGCGATTGGCCTGTTCAGGCCAATGCTGAAAAGTGGACTAACGCAGGACGAACAGATTGCGCTGCGTTTTGACTACGTCCTGCAGCTCTTGAAGAATCGCTACGGCCCGCAGGGCAACATCAAGCTGCACTACGAGCCGAAGATCCGCACTGTGATGGAGCCGCCGGAGAACGCGATGCCTGAGGCGTTCATGCCTGAGGTCGTCTCTGCGGACCTCACCGAGGGAGCGTCCGAAGCGCCGCCGATGCTGCCGGTCGCCGATGCCGCGGCGGCCGCATCATCCTTCGGCTATAGCGAAGAGATGACCGCCACGGCAACCCTGGAACCCACGGGCACGCCGGAGCCTCAACAACAGACACCGGACTGGTTCTTCGGCTAGTGGGCCTTAGGATCGCGGTAGGTCCGACAGCGAGCCGGCACTGCCGTGATTTCAGAACGTGTTTCTAGCTGCGACGCGCGCGGGTGCGGCCAGCGGAGCGAAGCCGCGCTCGCTGCGGCTCTGTCGCAATACGCCCGACCCATCTGATGACGGTGGCACGCGCTACCGCGAGGAGTTCCGCCGCGCGGTGATACCCCTCGTCAATGACGATCTCGATCAGTTCATCCGCGGTGATGGTCCCTTCGAGGCGGTACCCGTCCGCGGTCTTGCACAGACTCGCCTGACGCGGCGGCGCGAATAGAAGCTCAGGCAGCGGATCGCACTCGAAATAGAGATCCACTGCGTCCTGAGCTGACAACCACCGCACGTCAAGAGCCAGGCTCTCGTAGAGTCGCTTCTTCGCGGGGAGTTTCTCCTCGTACTTCGCGAAGCCTTCCATACCTGCGACTTCCCAGTACTCCCCTGAAGCGAGCAGGAAGTCCGCTGTATGCTGCCCCGGCCCGACTCTAACCTCATGAGTGTGAGCGATCGCGTTGGTGTGCAAGTATGCGTCGACCATTGCTTCTTCGGTGGAGCGCAGTGTGAGTCCCTCCTGCGAGACCGCACATCCCATGTAGGCTGGTATCTCCCGCCGGGTTCGATGAAACCACACCATCTCCTTGGTCGTGGCGTGCCGGATTGCGAGGACGTTGTCTGGAGCGGTCCCGTACTCAACGTCATCCCACGCAACGTGCGCGAACTTGGCATATGGGGCGATCCCGCGTCGGCGCCGTTCCTGCTTGACGATGTGCAACCCGCATCCAAGCTGTACGGCGACGTCAGTATCCGGGCGTTCGCCGAGTCCTGCTGCATCCCATTCCTCGACTGTGACGAGGCGTCGGTCTGGATCCACGTACGCGTCAATCCGCAATGCCTCGCGGTGGAACCACACCACATTGGTCGCCACGCCAAGGCGACGGGCGATGTCGGCGTCAGGCTCCTTTCCGAGGGGGAGGGAAGACCAGTCGATGTCGTGGCGCGTCTTGAATGGCGGGATGTCAGTCTGAGTGCGGCGGAAGCGGTTTACCTGGAGCTGCGTCAGTCCAAGCCTCTCGGCAACCTCGGTGTCTGGCATCGTGCCGAGCATCGCGATCTCATCGTCGGTCCACTCGCGCTCGTACTTGTCGATCCCTTCGTCTCGGCGCTTGTTGAAGACAACCTGGGCGCTGACGCCCAGGACCTTCGCGATCTCCGGGTCGGTGTCGGTGCCCAGCAGAGCCAGCTCACTCTTCGACCACTCGGTCTTACGCGGATGGGAGGCCGCAATATCCTCTTCCGTCCTCTTACGAGTCAGCTGTTTCCAGTGCCGGCGGAGTTTCGGCGCGAGCGTCTTGTCAGGTTCGCTGCCCAGGAGGGCGATCTCCGCCGGCGCCCAGGTTGGAGTCTTCGGTGCTGCGTAGGCCTTGATGCGTTCGCTGAGACGCTTCGCCTTGATCTGGCTGACCGGGATCCCGGTCAGATCCGAGAGGTCCTGATCGGGCATCGTGCCGAGAAGCTGGATCTCCCCGGCGGCCCAGCGGTGGGCGTCAGCGCCGCGGGGCGGCTTGTAGGAGACGATCCTGCGGCGGCGGCGTTGCTCCTGGACGACTCTTGGTGTGTGACCGAGTTGCTCAGCGACGTCATCGTCAGACATCGTGCCGAGCAGGGCGACATGCTCGGCCGGCCAGTCATGCGGGTCAAAGGCCGAGATGTCAGCGTCGAGTCTCGCCTGGCGGACCCGCTCGGCCGAACATCCGATTTCCTTGGCTAGCGCGCTGTCGGACATAGTGCCGAGCTTCGCGGTCTGCTCTGGCGTCCAGGCGTGCTCCTGGAACGCGGCGATGTTCCTGTCGGTGCGTTGCTTGCGGACTTGCTTGATCGGCCGGCCGATGTGCTTGGCCAGCTGGGTATCTGGCATCGTGCCAGGAAGAGCGACATGCTCGGCCGGCCAGTCCTCCACAGGCGGCACAAACGCAGGGATACCGTGGTCCGCGCGTCTGCGGCTGATCGTCGCAGGCGACACGCCAATATCCTCGGCGAGATCCTTGTCCAGCATGGTGCCCAGCAGTGGCCGGTGCTTCTTCTCATCCCAGTGTCCCCAGCCGGCCCGGGCGATCTGCTGTTCGAGTCGTTTGTCGCGCGCGGCGCTGCGGGGGATGCCGATACGATCGGCGACCTTCTGATCCGACATGGTTCCGAGGAGAGCCAAGTTCTCCGACGTCCACACATGGTCATGAGGTGAGAACTTAGGAATGCCTGTGTCTTCGCGCTCTTTGCGAACCGTCGGGGGTGAGCAGCCGATTTCTCTAGCGAGATGTGCGTCCGGCACCTTGCCGAGCTGCGCTCGGTGTTCAGCTGACCATTTCGTTTTCCGCACTGTGCGGTCAACGTATCTTCAGATTTGGCATTCGAGCCAAGCTGACCAGAAGAGCCAGGCCTGACGCAGGGCCCATAGCTTCCAGCCGGTGACATGACCGCACAAGCGCTGTTCCAGATAGATTGCTAGGCGATGGCAGTGCGACTGAAGCGAAACGGTAGCGGTCCTCGGGATCCCGACGAGCAAACCGACATCTACCCGATCGACGGCTCAGCTGTTTTCGTCTGGGTGGAGCTTGGGCACGGTCGACCTCGATGGTCTTTGTGTTCAGGCGATGACGACCCGAGAGTGTTGGCGTGGCTGATGCGTACCGGACTGCATGGGGTCGAGTTCAGCCGTAGGCGGGAGGTTCTGCGTGCATATGAGGCGGCGAGCGCCATCGATCCGCCGCCTGCGCCGCCTTTACTTCCCAAGCTGGTGCGGGTCTCCTCCGGCGTCTATCGGACCGAGGATCGCAAGCTGCTGGTGCGTCGCGTGACGGGACTTCGATGCCCGTGGGTGATCGTCGGCGCGGCCGACCCAGCGACCATCCTGTCGCAGGCCGCTTCGTTGCATGCGGCGCAGTCCATCATGACTGACACGCTGACGATCATCGAGTATCGGCGCTCGTGCCCGCCTGTCCCGAAGCAAGCGTCCCGCTGAGTCGACTGTTGCCAGCCGCCTAACCCTAATCAGTCAGCCTTGCGGGCCGTTCTCACGGGGCGTCCGGCAAAACGGGCTGTCCTTGAACACTGGCTCCCCTGGCCCGCCATCTGAGGAACGCAGAGATGAGCACCGCGAACAGCGGAACACCCTTCTCACGATGATCGCTCCGAAGATCACAGCCGGCCATGGGAGAATCTCCGACCTGGCGTCCATGCTGAGGGTCACGCAGTTCCACTCGCGTGGCCGAACACCTTCGCAGGCGCGAACCGGGGAGGACCTCTCGCGTCAGACTGCTCCTAGCTGATGCCGCCTGCTACGCCCCGCCGGGGAACCGGCCAGTGTCAGCTGCCGTTCGCAGCGCAGTCCACATCTCGTCGTCTTCGACGTTGAACGGGTCGCGGTAGTTGCTGACGATTTCTCCGGTCTCCATGTCGATGATGCCGGTGGGCCGGTCCGGGTCGCGGGCGAGGTTCCCGATCAGCTGACCGAGTCGCATGTCCGGGTTCTTGCGCCAGACCTCGCCGAGCAGGCCGAGCATGACGTCGATCCGTTCGGTGGGGCGCATACCAGCAACCTATCCGGCGGACGGACGCCTGTGGCACGCTCTGAGCGTGACCCCGCCCCGACGTTCGTTTCGTGAGCTGAACGGCATCGTCGCAGAGTTCAGCCGCACCTTCATGACCGACGACGTAAACAGCGTCAGGATCCGATTCGCCGATGAGCAGCGGACCGTCGCGCAGCTGCATGTCGGTGTTCGCGCTGGAACATGCGTGCGTTTGCCGGCATCCTTCCAGGGCTTGCCGGTGCTAGTGTCTGCTAAGCAGCCGGCGCCGCTCGCGTACGCGCTCGGAAGCTGACCGCGCCCCGCTGCCCGACACCGCCGCGCGCGGGGGAGGGAGGGGTGGCGATCCACCCACATCCATCCGGGTTTGGACGTGTCAGCGGCGCAGGTAGGCGACGAGCCGTTCCCCACCGCGGGTGGTGCAGCCAGCGCTCGCGGTGCTGTACCCGCAGCGCCAACGGCCGACAGTCGTCCATGTGTCGGCCATGCTGGTTCCCATGTGCAGCCGCCCGCCGCCGCGCAGGAAGATCCGCAGCGTGTTGTTCGCCTGCTTGCAGCTGACGGTCGCGCCGACCAGGTAGCGGCCCGCCGGGTAGTTCCCGTTGGACGAGAACGACCGCACGCCGCAGGAGGGCAGCCCGTCCACGTTCGCCTGGGCGGCGGTGGTCGGGATGGCGGCCAAGCCGGCGATCACGGCAAGAGCAAGGATACGGCGGAGCATGCCCGCAACCTATCAGCGCCCGCTGAGCGGACAAGTCGGATAATCGTCCGCAGGCTGCCGCGGGAACCGCGTGTCCGTGAGGCTGGAAAGCCGTCTCGTTCAGGCGCCGGCGGGGGCGCGCAGGCCGGCGACGGGGATCCGGTGAGCGATCGCCACCTGCACCCCTTCCGCGGAGAGCATCACCTGCACGCCGCCGCTGTCGGCCTGGACGCAGAGCAGCAGGTCCGCTTCGGCGAGCTGGTCGATGATCCGCTCCACTTCCCATTCCAGAACACGTTGATGGTCCCAGTCTTTGGGCGGGTTGCGCTCGAAGGCCCAGGAGACCGCCTGGGCGATCAACGCGGTCTTCTCGACCTGGCCGGAGGCGGCGACGATCGCGAAGCTGACCGATTCCAGCGCGCCGAGCGCGCCGAGCTGCGGCACGTACTGCAGCACGAGCGCCTGCGGGGTCGTGGCCTCGCGTAGTTGGCTGATCGCAGCGGCCCGCTCAGCGTCGCGGCGTTCGCGTTCGCGTTGCTCGGCTGCCTTGTCGGTCATGCTCACATCCCAACCTATTGCCGCCGGTGCAACGAACGCTAGCGGGCCCCGCCCTGTTCGCTTCCGCGCCCCGGGCGGGCAGGAAGCAAACAGGAGGCAGCCTGTCCGATGCGGTCAGGCGCCGATTAGAAGGTCGAGCATCCGATCGTGCCTGGCTGTCGCCTCAGCGAGCGCCCGGTCGGCCGGGATCGACAGCGGCTCGCTGAATTCTGCGGCGAGCGGGTGACCGTCATCGGATCTCATCGGCGGGATGGCCAGCTGCACCGGACCGGTTCTGCGGCCGTGACGGCCGAGGAGGTTCGCCCATCCGCGGCCGGCGGGCAGCGCCGCCAGTTGCTGCGGGGTCGGCGTCGGCTCGCCGGCCAGCAGCGCGAGGGCCGCTTCAGCCGCACCGCCTGGTTCCGTTCGCAGCAGCACGTGGGAGGCTACGTCGCGGCGCAGCGCATCCCTGAATGTCTGCGGCTTGTCGACGATCTGCTGACCTGTCGTGATGGTCGCCATCGCCCCGTTCATGATGTCGACGAGCAACGCGCCGGAGATCGGCTGGGTCTCGTCGCAGATCAGGAAGGGACGCTGCGCCGCCGGCATCCGCCGCGCCGCCTGTGCGGCCATCGACACCAGCATCGTGGCGGTCATCGCCGACCCGGCACGATCCTGGTTCAACTGCACCACGACGATCTTGTGCTGCTGATGCCAAGCCTCGAAGTTCACGCTCGAACGGGACGTCCGAAACGGGCAGCGTTCGCGGCCGATCGCATCCCACATCCGCAGGATCGGCATCACATGCATGAGCAGCGTGTTCTCCCCGAGCTGCTCGTAGGTCCCGGCGGGCCCGAACAGCTCCCACACATCCCGTAGGACGTTCAACTGCCCGCAGCGGGCGAACAGCTCGGCTCGAAGGCGATCGTCCAGGAAGAACCGGGGGATGTCCATCAGGGTCATCTGCTGATCCCTGCGCTCCGCGAAGACACTCGCGTTAGCTTGCCATAGCGCCCGCATGACGATGGCGGCGTACCGGACCGCCGTCGGCGTGGTTTCCGGCCCAATCAGCAGGGCATGGCGCAGAGCATGGAGGAACGCCTCCTGCGCCCCGGCGTCGTCGGTGCCGGGGACCTGGCAGTCCAGCGGGTTGAACGCGACCGTTCGGGCAGGGTCGGCGAAGTTCAGATGCACGATGTCGCGGCGCCGGGCGGGGATGTTGTCAGCGACCCAGGCGACCTCCCGTTCAAGCTCGCCGTGCGTGTCGATGATGACCATCCCCTGGCCGTCTTTGGCGAGGCCGCGGATGATATTACGCAGCAGGACGGTCTTCCCGGCGCCGGTGACGCCTGTGACATGCAGGCCTTTGCGCAAGGCGACGGTGGGCATGGCGACCTGGCGGCCGTCGATCACGCCGATCGGGACTGTCCCCGCGGAGGGGCGGTCGGAGCGAACCTCGAAGAGGCTGCGGGTGATGTCGCCAGGCTGGGCGGCGTCAGCTTCTCTGATCCGTTCCAGCGACTTCTGGTAGCCGTCGCCGGTCTTCTCGGCGAGAGCTTTCGCTCGGCGCTGCTGGTTGCGGTTGCTGCGTGGCATGAACTTCCGGTCTCTTTCTGGTGCTGGTCCACGCCCACCACCGGTTGAGATGGAAGGTGCTGCTGGCAGGGCGTTCGTGGACGCTTCACCGCTACCTGGCGCGAGAGCGTGGATCCCGGCCGACACGGTAAGCCGCCTGGCAGCGGCTCTGCGGTGAACGTAACCGCTGCCCGGCGACATGCAAGACCGTCTCGCCTGTGTGGGCGCGTCGGTTCTCTCTACGCCAGAGCGACCCTGGCGTACGGTGGCGTCCCGGCCCGATCGTTCGCTCCCGAACGTGTGTTCGTGTAGGCTGCCGGGCCATGGGTGAAGCAGGTAGTCCGTATCCGCGGTTCCAACGAGCGCTCAAGTCCCGCGACCTGCATCTCATCCGCACCGCGGCGCTGGAATGCCGGCGCATCGACTTGGACGACGCGCTGATCATGATCGACGTCTATCGCGACAAGGCGCCCGGCAGCCTGGAACGCGCCTGTCTGCGCTGGCTGGCGCGCTACTGCACGGAGAAAGCGGCGACCGTCGAGGATGTTGGGGTGGCGGTCGACGCGATGGAGCAGCTGCGCGCTCAGCCGCAGGAGGCGATGGAGACCCTTATGCGACTGTGCCGATGAGCAGCATCAGATCACGTAACGGAACATGACGAACGTCAGCAGGACCAGTAACACGAGCGGTTGTGCTGCCAGGATCGGCTCCGCCGCCGCGAAGTGAAGAAGGCGACTGGCGAGAAGGCAGCCGGCGTGCGGCCGGTCGTCGATGAAGATGTCCTGAGGCAGCGGCTCCAGGGGCGGGATCGCCGGCGCCTGCGTGACCTGCGACGGACGGCGCAGCTCCAGCTGCGACTCGGGGACGTCAGCCAGCAGCCGGCGCAGATCCTCCTGGTATTCGGCGGCGACCGCCATCGTCAGCCGCCGCTCCAGCGCCTCGTCGCTGAGGTAGCCGCGCGTGTAGGCCAGGCGTAGCTGCGCTTCAGCCGACTCGCGGTCAGCGTCTCCGGCCAGCAGCCCACGCTCGTCATCAGCCTGCGTCTGGTCGTCGAGCTGCTCGTCGCGCGCGTGGTGCAGGCTCGCGGACGCCTGCCGGATGAGCGCTTGCTTGGAGTTCATCGAGGTCTTCTCGGGGGCGCCGGTGACGAGCATCACCGCGAACCTAACGCGAGCCAGCGGGCTAGGCGACGCCGCGCAGCCGGACCGACAGGCGGCGGTCGGGGGTCCGCTCAGCCTCCTTCTCGGCCTTGGCGGCGTCGACGATCTTCTGGCGGCGCTTGTAGGCGGCGGACTCGTCAGCCAGGCCGTCGCGGAACTTCGTCAGCGCGCTGATGAGCGTGTCGATCTTGTGGAAGCTGTTCATGCGCTGGTGCGGGGAGTCGATCTCGAACTCCAGGTAGATCTGGTTGGAGCAGTCAGCGATCTGCAGGACGATCCGCGGCTCGAAGTTGCGGGGCAGCCCCTCCTCGGAGCCGTAGGTGCCGACGGGAAGCTCCCGGCCGCTGGTGTCCTCCACGTAGGCGCGCACGAACGCGCCGGCGTGGAAGCCAGGGAGGTTGAGGAAATGCTGCTCGCTGACGCGAGCCTCGTAGGGGTTGTCCATTGTGATGTCTCCTTGAACGTTGAGGTTGGAGCCAGCCGGCCGTCTCCCAGCACGACGTGCGGGAACGGAACCTGGCGGGCAGGAGCCCTGTTGGGCGCCTATGGCTCTGTGCTGGTACTCAACTGTTCAATGAGACGCATTCAGGTCAGCGGATCGGGTCGGGGGCGCACCATCTGCGCCCGGCTGACTACACCATATCCGCTTCCGGCAGGTCAACGCGATCGGGTTCAACCGGCGTGAAGGGCCCACTCGACTGGCATACGCCGGTGGGCTGAGGCATCGTCGGGATATGGCGTATCTGACCTTCGACACTCCCGACATCACAGGCAAGACGCAGCTGGTCGCCTCCCAGGTCGTGTTCCCCTGCCCGCGCAGCCTCAGCGACGAAGCCGGCGAGTCGCATGACATCGTCGTCAAGCACGCCGACTACACCGGCGGGAAGGTCGTCTTCGAGGCGCCCGAAGCCTGCCATGTCTGCGGGGCGGAGCTGACCGTCGAAGAGGTCGCCGAGACGTTCGCCGCCTACAACGAGGCGATCCTCGACGAGACCTCCCCGCAGCCGGCGCTCGCCTGAGCTGTCAGACGCCGAACCCGAAGACGGTCCGGTACTTACGCTCCACCCAGTCGCGGAAGCGTTCCGGGTCGACATGCTCGCGTTGGACGACGTCATGCCAGACGGTGCCGTCCTCCAGCTCGACGGTCGTCGGAAGTCCCGCGTCCTTGGCGTAGGCCAGCTCCTCGCGTGGGGTGCTGTCGATGATCGTCACCCCGGATCCTTTCGCGGGCCCGCCGGGGGAGTCCGGTCGTCCCGCGTCGATCCACTGCACGAGCGCGACAACGCAGTCCTCGCACAGCTGCGCGGACAGATGCATGAGGTCGTAGCGGGTGGAGCCGTAGCAGCCCCGATGCTGGAAGTCGCCTTCCAGCGGGTTGTCGTCCTCGCGGAAGTCGGGATGCTCGTCGGTGGCGCGGCAGTCACGTCCGCATCGGTCGCACAGGACGACACGGCGGCCGCCTGGACGGTCAGGGTGAAGGATCATCTGCACCTATAGAAGACGTCGTATCGGCCCCGATGTTCAACGGGCGGGGGTTGTTGGCGGGTTCGCGCTCGCAGCACGGGAGTGGGCGGGAGGGTAGGTTCAGGCATGCTTCGTCATCTGCGCGCCAACGCCCCGTTCATCGTGCTCTGCCTGGCGCTGATCGCCGGCGGGTGCGCGCTGGCCCTCTGCCTGCACACCCTCAGCACCGGGCTCTGAGGACCGCGGCGGTCGCGTCCGCCCATCACCGAGCCGCTCCTCGCCCGGCGGATTTCAGGCTTTTGACACGTTGGATCGTTCGTAGCGCATCATTACCGCCGAGGTGCCGTACGTTGCATTCAAGACCCGACTGAACTGGAAAGAATCAACAACGGCTATGGCAAACATCAACCGCGTCATCATCAGTGGCAACCTGACCAAGGACCCTGAGCTGCGCACCCTCGACTCCGGCTTTGCGATCTGCAGCATGCGCATCGCCACCAACACGCGGCGCAAGGAGAACAACGAGTGGGTCGACAAGCCCAACTTCTTCGACGTGACCGTGTTCGGCCGCCAGGGCGAGAACTGCGCCCAGTACCTGTCCAAGGGCCGCGGCATCATCATCGACGGCCGCCTGGAATGGCGTGAGTGGGAGAAGGACGGCCAGAAGCGCCAGGCCGTCGACATCATCGCCGACACCGTCGAGTTCAAGGGCGGCCCCAACAACGGCGGCGGCAACAACGGCGGCGGCAACACCGGCGCCGGCGCCTCCGCGGGCGCCGATCAGGACTTCGGCGGCGCCCCCGCCGCGGACGACGACATCCCGTTCTGATCCGCGCGCGCAAGCGCAGCAGCACCCTTCCAGAAGCCCCGGCCCGCCGGGGCTTCTGTCGTTCACGCACCCTGCGATCAAGCGTCGATTTTCGCGCTCACAGGCGAAATCGGTGGGGTTGACCGCTGGCACCTAGCGTCGGCATAACTATGTCGTAGGTTCGAGCTACCCCATGACCACCCTCGTCCTGTCTGACCCCGTTGATCCGTCCCTCCTAACCGACAACCCGGTGCGAATCATCATCATGGGCCGTCGCGCGACCGGCACGTCGTTCGCTTCGCGGTTCCTCACCGGCACCTACGACGGCAAAGCCTGGACGATCGCCGAACGCATCAAGCAGATCAGCCATGCGCTCATCGACCAGTCTGGATCGCTGGGCGACTTGCTGGACGTCGTCATCCTCGACAAGGACCTGCAGACCGAAGCTGCCCGCCAGCTGCTGCTGTACGCCGACACCTACGAGCGAGAGCCGGGCCTCAAGCCGATCCGCCTGTACCAGGACGTCGGCGAGATCCTGCGTCATCTCGACGCCAGCACCCTCTACTGCTGGGAGCAGGACCTGGAACGCCGCATCCTCGCCAACCCGGCGCCGCTGACCGCCATCGACGTGCGCGCCAAGGAAAGCCACCACTACTTCGCCGACCAGCGCGGGTACGCGTCCCTGCTGATGACCGCCTCCCAGGACGTTCGCGAGCGCCGCATGCGCGACCGCGATCAGCATGTCATCACGGACCCCGCCGCCGTCAACCACGTCTCCGAGACCGACGTGGATCACCTCGACTTCGACTTTGTCATCGACAACGACGATGACGACCCGGCGCGCCTGCACGCCCAGCTGAACGGGATCGTCCGTCAGCTGGTCACGACCGGCAAGCCGTTCGCAGCATCAGCACCGGTACACAACGAAGAACTGACATAGACCTGGACGGGTAGCGCAACCGGCGGCCGCGCAAGCGGCCAACCGCCCGCCTGCCAGCGGGCACACACCACAACCCCCAGGAGAAACCCGAGCATCATGGCATCCGCCACCCTTGACCCTGTCAGCGAGCAGGAGAACGAAACCAAGACACCAGCCAAACGCAAGCCGGCCGCCCGCAAGAAAGCCGCCGCGAGCAGCAAGAAGACTTCCGCGACAGCCAAGAACGGCAAGCCGAAAGCGCCCAAGCGCCGCTACAAGCAATGGCAGCGCGACATGGTGCGCCGCGAGTACGAGACCTGCACCACGCCGGAAGAAAAGCTGGATCTATGTCGTAGAGCGGGGATCGCCGACATTCGCCGACTCTACAATCTTGCTTGCCAGGAGAAGATCACGCGACGCTCGGACGACCTCACGGACGCCGAGTTCGCGGCTTACACCAACGGCGACAAGAGCATCATGAGCCAGCGACGCAGCTACACCCCCGAAGAAGAGGACGAGATCCTGCGCCGCCGCGACGATCCGAGGACCACGAAGCTGACCGCCAATGACGAGAAGTACCTGATCGAGAACTACGGGAAGGTCGACATCGTCACGATCGCCAAGCATCGCGGCATCAGCGAGACCGCCCTCATGTACTTCGCGCGCAAACTGGAGAAGGAAGTCAAGACCGAACGCCCTGACCCTGAGGACTCCAAGAAGAAGATCGTCACCTTCCACAAGGAGTTCCTGCGCCGCCCCGCGCACGGCTACACGCTCAAGCGCGTCAGCGCCTGGCTGGGCCTAACCGAGGACGAGCTACGCGAGCTGGCTTCCACGGTCAACGTCATCATCCGTCCGCTGCCCAACAAGCGCGGGGAGATCACCGACTACTGGGTGCTGGCCGAAAGCCTCGTGCCGTTCCTCCAGAAGCACGGCAAGTTCCTGATTAAGGAGAAGGGCGCCGACCTGTTCTTCATCAAGGAGGTCCTGGAAACCAGCCAGGAGGTGGAGGCCGGCTCGACCACCTACACCGGCTGCTACTTCGCCGACCACGGCCACAAGTGCCGCAACCCGTTCGCCGGCCCGCGCTACGAGACGTTCTGCCCCAACGGCCGCGACCAGAAGTGCAAGGTCAAAGAGCTGCGCTTCTGATGTGAGACGCCTCTGTCGCAGATAGTCTGTCTCGGTTAGGTGCGGGCGCTGGCGGCGCTCGGTCATCGCCGGGCGGCCTTACGGGCCGCCCGGCGAAACGCTGCGCCCGTCCTCCTCGGGCTGGCATGACTGAGAGCATGCGGCGACCGCTCACCGCGGCCGCCGGCCTGCTCATCATCTGGATGATCGCTGCGGCGCCGGCGCACGCCTTCGACCGATGGGACCACCTTCTGGCTCCCGCTGCGACCTGCCACACATCCGCCGGCCGCTCCGCCACGGTGCCCGCCCAGGAACGCGCGATGCTGTGCCTGATCAACTGGGCCCGCCGAAAGGCCGGGCTGCGCCGGCTGCGCCGCAGCGCCATCCTGGACCACTCGGCCGCGATCAAGACCGGCCAGCTGCTGCGCTGTCAGACCTTCGAGCACGCGCCCTGCAAGGGGATCGACGCGTTCCAGCCGTTCTACAAGGCGGGATACGCCTCCAAGCGAATTGCCTGGGCGGCGGGGGAGAACCTGGCATGGGGGACCGGCCCGCTCGGCTCACCGCGCCAGATCATGCGGGCCTGGTTGCACAGCCCCCATCACCGCGAGAACATCCTGCGCCGCCAGTGGCAAGAGCAGGGCATCAACCTCCGCGTCGCGACCTTCCTCGAACACCGTGACGCCGCCATCTGGACCTCGCATTTCGGCCAGCATCCCTAGGTCGGAAATCCGCGAAGTGCAGGGCGATCATGTTTTCCCCACACATAGCGGAAATCCGCTGAATGCAGGTTGACGCGCATACCCGCCGGGGCGCCACCCCGCGCCGTAGGTTCATCTCAGAACCCCCGTAGCGGAGAGAGAAACACACACGACATGAGCACACAACAGGACAACAAGGCGAAGGCGCTCGCTGGCGCGCTTGCCCAAATCGAGAAGCAGTTCGGCAAGGGCACCATCATGCAGATGGACGGCGCCGCCGTGAAGGGCGTCGAGGCCTGGTCCACCCGCGGCCTGCGACTGAACCAGGCGCTGGGTATCGGCGGCGTCGCGAAGGGCCGCATCATCGAGATCTACGGCCCGGAGTCGTCGGGTAAGACGACCATCTGCCTGGAGATCACCGCTGAGGTGCAGTCCAAGGGCGGCACCTGCGCGTTCATCGACGCCGAGCACGCGCTCGACCCGCTGTACGCCAAGAACCTCGGCGTCGATCTGGACGCGCTGCTGGTCTCCCAGCCCGACAACGGCGAGCAGGCGCTTGAGATCGCCGACATGCTCACCCGTTCGGGGGCCGTCGATTTCATCGTCGTCGACTCCGTCGCCGCGCTCACCCCGCAGGCGGAGCTGGAAGGCACGATGAGCGACAACAGCGTCGGCCTGCAGGCCCGCATGATGGGCAAGGCGATGCGCAAGCTCGCCGGCAACCTGAACCGCACCGGCACAACGATCATGTTCACCAACCAGCTGCGCGAGAAGGTCGGCGTCATGTTCGGCTCCCCGGAGACCACCCCGGGCGGCAAGGCGCTGAAGTTCTACGCCTCCCAGCGTCTGGACATCCGCCGCACCGGCTCCCTCAAGGACGGCACCGATGTCGTCGGCAACACCGTCAAGGTCAAGATCGCCAAGAACAAGGTCGCGCCGCCGTTCAAGCTCGCCGAGTTCGACATCCTGTTCGGTGAGGGCATCAGCCTCGAAGGCGAGATGATCGACGAGGGCATCGCCTACGAGCTGGTCAAGAAGAGCGGCTCGTTCTTCTCCTACATCGGCGACCCGGAGGCCGGCGAGATCCGCCTCGGCCAGGGCAAGGAGAACGCCCGCAAGTTCCTCAAGGACCCGGCGAACGTCGAGATCCGCGAGAAGCTGCTGGGCCAGCTGGAGGAGAAGATGGGCATCCGCGACGCCGTCGAGGCCGTCGAGGATGACCAGATCGGCTCCGAGGAGGACTTCGAGGCCTCCCTCGCCGAGGAGGAGACGGCGGTCGCCTGACCTCCCCTCCCAGCCTGACACGTTCAGGCCTCGCAGCTTCGCGGGACGCCAACATGGCGTCCCGCTCTGCTTGAGCACCGAAGCGGATAAGTTCAGATCATCATGACCACCACTCTCATCGCCGACGAACGCGAGCGTGTCATCGATCAAGCGCTGACCATGATGAAGCGCAGCCCGGCCGGCCGCGCCGCGCTCAAAGCCGCCCTGCGCTCCGCCGGCTTCGCGTTCGAGGCAAACGCCCACGAGTACGCCCGGACCGGCGCGTTCGACTGGGCCGAGCAGGCGCATCTGTCGCGCCTGGCCTACGAGATGGCCGACCAGGTCGACGAAACCCGCGGCGATGACCTGGACGCCGACAGCATCGACGACATCCCGTTCTGATGGCGATCGCCGCGCCGCCCACACCGGCCGAACCAGCCACCGACCGCCGCCACCAGGCGGGCCACGAGCCATCTTGGGCTCCGGGCGCCGGCGCTCCGGCAGCCTGCGTCGATTGGCTTGACGTCCGTGACGACGGCGAGCTGTCCGACGTCGCCGAGTTCCTCGCCTGCCCCTGACCGGCAGCTGCAACTTCTCTGAACGCACGCAGCCGCGACGGGCGTGACCTGAGCGCACGTTATTCGTGCTGGCAGCGGAAAAGCGGGAAGGCGCCCTGCGTGCTGCTGCAGAATAAGCCGCTAGACGTTCGCCCCTGACGTAGACTGACCGTAGAAGGTCGATCATGCCGGACCAGCTATTCGCCACCGACTTCACCGCCCGCACGGGGACGCAGCAGCCGTTCGAGGATGCCTACATCTTCGAGCAGCGCGACCCGCTGGACCAGACGTTGCTGCATGACATCGAGACGGAGCTTGCGGCGATCACCGGATGCGCGCGCAAGGACCGGGTGAAGCTGACGGTCTGCAACACCGAGCAGTGGCGCAAGGTCGTCGAGGCCTACGTGCCCGCCGGCATCCACCGCCAGGGGCTGGCCAAGAACTTCCGGGTCCTCAAAGATCCGCGCAACCCCCGGCATCTGTACGTGGGCCCGTCCGCTGTGTCCGGCCTCAACGACCGCCAGTCCACCGTCGTCACCGATCTCGTTCATCAGATGATCAACGCGCTGGATGTGACCAGCAACCAGGCGTTCGAGCGTGGCGCCGCGGATCTGATCGCCGCCGAGATCGGCCAGCGTCTGGACTTGCCGATCTTCACGCCGATCTACCCGGCCGAGCGTCAGTTCGTCTCCACGATCATCGAAGCGGTCCGCAAGGTCGACGAGGACCCCGCGGAGCTGCTGGGCCTGCTGAAACGCAAGCCTTCGGCGTTCTTCAAGCGTATCCGCGAGTCCGGGTTCTACCGCTGGTGGGAGAACAGTGCCCGCAACAGCGATCAGCTCGTCCAGTACGTCGATCTGATCGCTTCGATCACCAGCCCCAACGCCCAGCTGGAAGGGTCGTTCATGGCCTGGGCTTACCAGTGCGCGAGCATCTACGTCGACTACCGCATCGAGCAGCGCCGCAAAGCGCAGCTGGGCGCCGCCGCCCGCTGGGCCGACAACTGACCCGCAAACAACCAGGATAGAATGCAACTATGACGCGAACCGACGACCGGACCGCAGCTGACCGGATGCTTTGCGGGAAGATCACTCCCGACGAGTACGCCGAAACGCTGTATGACCGCTTCCGCGGCGGTCGGCCTGCCGGCGCGCGCATGTTTGGGTCCGCCGAAGGCGACCTGCAACCGCTGAGCCGTACTCGTGCCAAGGAGCTGCGCGCCGCGCTGCGTGCGGTCATCACGGACATGACGGACCGTCGCGCCGAGGAGCTGGACGCCGAGTTGCGCGCCAGTATCGCGGATCATCTGGCAAGCGGCAGCGCCGTCTGAGGCGTCACACGGGAACGTCAGTGGCCGTGGTTGTGGCTGTCGCGGGTATCTTCAAGCTAAAGCCGTAGCATCAGCACCTGCCGTCACAGCATCTACGTCGACTACCGCGTCGAGCGCGCCGCGAGGCGCAGCTGGGCGCCGCCGCCCGCTGGGCCGACAGCTGACCTGCCAACAGATAAGCTGCACGTATGCGCATGACCCGCGAGCAGGCCGAAGCCTACGGGCAGATGATCGACCCCGAGGGCTGGGCACTGGACAAGGACGGCAACGCGATCGTGATCGCCCGAGACACCAGCACGATCGTGCTGAACGTCCATGGGGACACCATCGAGTCGCGCCGGCCTGACGACACCGTCGCGCAGAAGGCCGCTGCTATGGCGCCGGCGCAGATCGTGGCCGAGCTTCTCGAAGCGGAAGGTCGCGGGTGGTTTCGTGGCGTCTCTGACGCGCAGCTGGACTCGATCCTGGCCGGCGAGCCGCTGGACGCCGCCACGGTGAAGCTTCTGGCTGGCTGCGACGACGTCCCGGAGAGCTGGTGGAGTACCCTAGAAGAGGCCTACCGATACGACCTGCGCTGCCGGCCCGGTCTGCATCTTCCCGCAGATGCAATGAACGAGCAGCAGTGGGCCGCCTACTACACGCTGCCGCACCGCAACAGCTGGGAAGGCGGGTTCGACGGGGGCGCGATCGCCGCCTACAGCTGGGATCGCGCCCCCGTGCTGATCCTCCGGGACGGCACGATCGTCCAGTTCACCCCGTAAGCAGCGCTCTTGCCCTGGTTGATGCGAAAGCCGTAGCATCGCCCCCAGGTGTCACATATGCTGAACTCAGCCCCTTCTCCTGGGGGCTAACCCCTTCTCAGCGATGCCTCCCAAGCCTGCCCCACCCACAGAAGACATGAAGACCCGTCATGAAGCCGGGGTGCGGATCGAAACGGCGGTCCGAGGCCTGCTGCATCACGGCGCGCTACGCCAGGCCGAACATGTGTTCGATCAAGGGTGGAAGTCGGCTCTGCTGCCGCATCTGCCTCTGCGCCACCCGTTCATGCTCGCCCACATCGACCATCACGGCGTCACTCGGATGCTGGACGCGCTCAAAGAGCGCGACGGCGCCATCGAGCTGCGCCTGCTGCCAGGCGTGGATCGCCGCCAGCCCAAGCAGGTCGGCGTCGGCCTGGCCGGCGAAGATCACCTGATCGGGTTCCTGCCCGCTGACGCCCGCGAGTTGCTGGACGGCGCCGGCGAGTACGCCGACCTGTACGAGCCGAAGATCCTCGCGATGCGCGGCCTGGAATCCGGGGACGTGAAGTTCGAGATGGAGCTGATCCGCCCGGATCTGCGCCAGTGCTCCAGCTGCACCACCCTGCATGTCGGCGAGCACGAGAACTGCGACGAATGCCGTTCCAAGCGCCGCCGTAAGACCAAGACGCTGGATGAGACCGCGGAACGTCCCGCGGTGCCGGTCGCGACCGCGTTCAGCCATCTGGCCGCCGCGCAGCACGACTCCCGCGTCGCCTAGACGGCAACGCACCTCCGCCCCGGACCGCCTCGTGCAATGACCGCTGGTCAGCGAGCCGGCGTCTCGTCGAGCGGTGCGTTGGTGGCCAGCAGCATCACCGGCTCGCTGGCCAGCATCAGGTCCAGCCCCAGCCGTTGAGCTTCGGTGAGATCGTGGCCGCCTGCGGGCGCCTGGCGCATCGTCCATACCAGCATCAGCTTCGGTTTCCCGTGCGGGGTGCGTTCCTCACGTACGACCGGGCGGGCATCGGGCCAGCGTTTGCGCATCGCGGCGATCGACCGGTGATTGCCGACGAACACGCTGGCGAACAAGGGCATGCCCATCGCCGAGGCCAGATGCCATTGCACCGTCTTGCAGATCGCGTTGATCCCGCAGCCCTGGTAGTCATGGTGCAGCCAGGTCGCGGTTTCCATGCCTTCGCCGCCGCGGCGTTTGAGCCGGGCGACGCCGACGGGCCGGTCAGCGTCGAAGACCACCAGTGTCAGGGAGCTGCCGTTCAGATCCGCTGCCGCGCACGCGTGCAGGTACTCGCGCATGCTCGCGTACCCGTTGGCTGTCATGCGGTCCATGATCGACGGGCATTGGACGCGGTCGGCGACATCGTCAACCGGGCAGGCGTGAAGCAGCCGGAAGCGGAGATGGCCGATCAGGACTTCCTTCTGGTCGTCGCAGATCAGATCCAGCGCGAGAGCGGTCATGGCGAGATGGGATCCCTTGTTGAGATGCCGCGAGCGGGGATCGCCGCGGGCTTTGAGAGTGATATGCCCGACTGCGGCAGCTGTTGCCAGTGTTTGCCCGCAACGCTGATAGCATGCATTCATGAGCGCCTACCTCTACACGGTCAGGACGCGTCGGATTCCGATCGTCATCCAGCGTGAGGACCGGCTGGAGTTCGCGGTCGCCTCCCCCTTGACGTTCTTCGCGTCGCGTCCCGAGCTGACCGACGGGTTGCGTGACAGCAGCCAGATGCACATGCTCCGCGGCCGGCTGCGCAAGCTGTGGGCTGACCGTCCGCTGCCCTCCTACGTCATCGAAGGCCAGGAGAAGCCGGGAGCGGCGTTGGTCGCCTGGGACAGCCCCCATACCAGCCGCTGCGGCGATCTCGCCGGCGGCGCCTGGTGGGACACCAACGCGCTGCACATCATCGGTCGGCTCACCGAGAAGGGCCCGCGCGGCTGGCGGGTCACCCTCACCGACCTGCCCTGCCACCGCGACGAGATCGCGCAGCTGCGCCGGCAGCTGTCACGCGCCGACGACAACGGGCGTCGCGAGTTGTTCGATCGCGTGTGGGAGATCCAGCGCGAAGCCAACGCCTACGAGGCTGAGCGGATCGCTGCCGCCGGCGTCGCGATCTGAGCGCCGCCGGCCGATCGATCAGGTCGGGTAGTAGCGGCTGATCGCTTTGGGCACGAACCGGAACTCCCACCGGGGCGGGTTGTCGCGCAGGATCAGCAGATCGATCGCCTGCAGATACTTGATGTGGCGCAGCGCCGCGTCGTTGGAGATGTCAGCGGCCTTCGCGAGGTCCTTGCTGAGCAGCATCTTCCCGAACCGGTTCTGGTAGAGGAACAGCACGCAGTAGGACCGCAGCGCGTGAGCGGTGATCCCCGGAGGGCATTCCTCAGCGAGGATCGAGTACATCTCCACGAAGTTGGAGCGCTTGCCAGCCTTCGCAGCTTTCTGATCGCGCCGTTCCAGCTCCTTGACCTGGGCGACGGTCATCCCGGTCTTGAGGATCTTCGCGTACTGGACGTAGCGGTCCAGCATCTCCCGCGTGACCGCGTACACCGGCTCCAACGTCTCGCGGTCAGGGTGCATCTCCTCGCCGCTGGCGGCGAACAGCTCAGCCCAGGCGCGCAGCTGCTCATAGGTCACGTCCAGCTGCTCGCACAGCTCGGACTCGAACAGCACCAGCGCCGTCACCCGGTTGTTGTCGTCGCGGACCACCCGCATCAGCGATCACCTCGCCCGAGCAGACGAGCGGCCACCCAGCCCGCCACAGGCGCGATCAGCGCCTGCACGTAGGAGCCGTTGGCGGCGAACATCACCGACACCGCGGCGGCGGTCACCCCGACGCCGCCGGAGATGAGCCGCGTCAGCGACCGCGACACGAAACCTTGCAGCAGGTTGCTGACCGAGAACGCGCAGAGCACGAACGCCAGCAGCGGCGCGCACATGCCCGCCACGAACAGGATCTCATGAGCGAGATCGCGATCACCGGCGAGTTTCAGCAGCTGCTCGGGGATCTCGATGTGCTTGTCCAGCAGCCCCTTGATGTAGGACTGGGCGTGCATGACCGCCAGCAGCACGAACACCGCGGTGCTCACCCACAGGCCGAGCGCACCGCTGCGCAGATGCTGCGCGCGCGTGTGCTCGTACTCCTCAAACAGCGAAGCCTGCTGTTCGGCCTGGAGGAACTCCTGCCAGTCGCGGTTGGATGGCAGATGAACCAGATGCTGTTCGAGGTTGGACCGCAGACCGCCGTGCTGCATCGGCGGCGCCGGCGGCCCGTCATCCGGCTGGGAGCCGTGGGGCGGGAACTGTGGAGCGGGCGCGGCGGTCCCATGCGACTGCTGCAGCTCCCATAGCTCGTCAAGCTCCTCCTGGCGGTCGCGGTCGTCGCCGCGGCCGGGCAGGCGGCGCATCAGCCCTTCGACGGCCTTCACCGTCTTGTTGGCGATGATCTGCGCCCTGCCGAACTTCGGCTCTTCCTGCTGCGCGAAGTCCAGCTCGTCAGCGTCGATCAGCCCGAAGACCTCATCGACGGGCTGATCGAGATCACGGCCGAGATCCCAGCTCGCCGACGGCGGCACAGGCGGACGTCCGGGCGGTTTGGGAGGCACGCTCACCCTCCGACGCTAACGCAACGCGACTGCGGAATCAGGGCTTCCTATTGGTAGGAGCGGTTGTTATCCCTATCTTAGGTGGCAGGCTAGACGCAGCCGTGACCGATCGCAGCCGCACACGTCATGCCGCGCGCCAACGCGGCGACACCCAGGGGTACGTGCCGGGCAACTACCGCCCCGACGTCCCCGTCTCAGAGCCTGATCCGCTGGCCGGGCCGCCGCTTCCTTCCTTCAACGGGCCGCAGGCGGGACCCGCCGTGCCGCCCCCGCCTGCGGCCATGCGCACCCCGCAGGCCGCTGCGTTCACCGATGCGGGACCTGACGCGCCGCCTGCAGTTCCGCCGTTCGACGCGGCCGCCGCCCCGCCGCCGTTCGCTGCTGCTCCGCCGCCACCACCGTTCGGCGCTGCGCCAACCCAGCCCGCCGCGGACGGGCCGGCGATGGCCGCCCCGTCCGCCTTTGATGGGCCGCCCGTGCCCGCACCCCCAACCTTCCCCGCGGGGCCGGTCGCTGGCGGGCCGCCGATGCCCGGTCTCGCCGCGTTCGACGGGCCGGCGGTGCCGCCGCCCCCGGCCTTTGACGCTGTCCCTGCGCCGACTGCGGTGGCTGACGGGCCGGCGATGCCCGGTCCCGCCGCGTTTGACGGGCCGCCGCTACCGCCGCCGCCCGCGTTCGACGGGCCGGCGATCCCCGCCCCGGGCGCCTTCGACGCGACGCCCGCGCCGTCCGCGTTCAGCGCCCCCGCCGCCACGACGGCCCAGGCCGCGGATGAGACGCTCGCCCCGCCTCCTCCGCCGCCTCCGGCCGCGTTGATGGGCGCG
>Ga0180223_1000824_pt1 | contig 31318 bp, 32 predicted proteins | sample eDN5th30CKraftOP_FD_151337 | JGI IMG/M metagenome (GOLD analysis project Ga0180223, IMG submission 151337) | Enriched Organic Plus compost microbial communities from Emeryville, California, USA - eDNA 5th pass 30_C Kraft OP (version 2) (version 2) ... | reverse complement strand
CGGCGTCGTCATCGGCCTGTCGGGCGGCATCGACTCGGCGCTGGTCGCGGCCATGGCGGTCGACGCGCTCGGCGCGGAGCGCGTACGCTGCGTGATGCTGCCGTACAAATACACGGCGCAGGAATCGCTCGATGATGCGGCGGCCTGCGCCAAGGCACTCGGCGTTCATTACGAAATTTTGCCAATCGCACCTGCGGTTGACGGCCTTGAGAAAGCGCTGGCTGCGACCTTCGCCGAGACGCAGCGCGACGTCACCGAAGAGAACCTGCAGTCGCGCGCCCGCGGCACAATCCTCATGGCGATCTCCAACAAGTTCAACCTGATGGTCGTGACCACGGGCAACAAGTCAGAGATGTCGGTCGGTTATGCCACGCTCTATGGCGACATGAATGGCGGCTTCAATCCGATCAAGGATCTATACAAGACGCAGGTGTTTCGCCTGTCGCGCCTGCGCAATGAGTGGAAGCCGTCATTCGCGTTCGGGCCCGATGGCGTCGTCATTCCGGAAGCAATCATTGTGCGGCCGCCGACGGCGGAACTACGCGAGAACCAGAAGGACGAAGACTCGCTGCCGCCTTACAGCGTGCTCGATCCGATCCTCGAAGCCCTGGTCGAGCGCGAGGAGCCGGTTTCGAGCATCGTCGCCGCCGGTTTTGCCAAAGATACTGTGCTGCGCGTCGAGCGACTGCTGAACGTCGCCGAGTACAAGCGTCGGCAGGCGGCCCCGGGCGTGAAGGTGACGCTGAAGAATTTCGGTCGCGATCGGCGCTATCCGATCACCAACCGCTTCCGCGATACCGGCGAGCCGTTACCCAAGCCGGACGTGTCGCTTTACACCGGCCAGCCGGCGAAATCGGAAGCGTTCGATTTCTAGGCCGCACGCGCCGCCACATCCTCGCGGGGACGAACGGGGCTGGCTAGCTCGTAATTCTATTTACTGCTGTCGCTGCGGCACGAAGGTCGGGCCGACCGAGCGCACTTCGTTGTTCGATGGCTGCGCGGAGGACTGCGGCTGCCCTTGAGCGGGATTCTGTGCCGGCGCCTGTGGCCGGACCGGTCTGCCATCGCCACCGCGCGGCTGCGACAGGCGCTTGGCGCTTTCCTCGGTGACAACGACATCGCCCGGCGCCAGCGTCTGGTCACCGCCCATCACCTTCATCGCCTCGGCCCAGCTTTCGCCGGGTCGCTTGCAGCCGCATGTCTTGTCGAGCGCCTTGCGATAGGCGAACGCCGTCGGCAGCGCGGTGTAAGGCTGGCCGTCGAGAGACACGGCCTGCTCAACATCCTCGCCGGGGTTGTGATAGACGTAAAGCTGCACCTGCGCGGCCGGGCATGAGCGCTGGCAGACCTGCGCATCCTCGTTGAAGCGGTCCGGCGACGTCGCATAGGAAATCGGGAAATAGTAGCCGTCACAGCTGCGCACACAGATGGTGCGATAGGTGCCGCCCATTTGACCCTGCGGCGTCGAAAAGATGCCGGTGTTGGTGTTGCCGCCAAACAGGCGGTCGAAGAAGCCACCTTGCTGGCCCTGGATCGCGGCCGAACGATACTGCGGGCCGCAATTATTGTCGCCGAGTGCGATCAGCAGCGACTGGCGCTGCGCCATACGCTCGGTATTGCCGCCCGAGAGTTGCTCAAGCTCCACCTGAAGCCGCTCCAGTGTCGAGCGCTGCTGGCCGATCTGGCGGGTAATGCCGCCGCACTGGGGCGGCGGGTTCGAGAAGATCGAGAAGAACCCCGAGCTTTCGCAGCCGTTCTGGCGGCTCTGCGACACCAGGCGGTCGACCTCGTATTGCTGGCGGTTGACGGCGTCCTCGGCGCGCCGGATGCGTTCGGCGCGTTGCGGGTCGGCGTTGCCGCGGTCGAGCGAGGCGAGCTGCGCCTCGAGCCGCTGGCAGGTCGGATTGGCCGATTGGGCATTGGCGGCGGACATCGCCGTCAGGGCGGCGAGGGCGGTCAAGGCGGGACGAAGAAAAGCTCTCATGCGGCGCACTCTAATCGGAAAATCATGGCCAAGCGAGGACGCCCGCCGGACCTTACATGGGGCTGAGGCGCGGCCTCATGTCGCCCGGCGGCGCTCCGAGCGGAGGTTCCAGAGCACCCCGACGATGATCAGCAGCGCGCCGACCAGCACCCAAATATCCAGCGCTTCGCCGTAGAACGCCCAGCCGATGACGGCAATGAGCGGAATACGCATAAAGTCCATCGGCACCACCAGCGTCGCGTCGCCGGCTCGGAATGCATTGCTCAGACAGAAGTGCGAGGTCAAGCCCGCAAGGCCGACGCCGATTGCGGGCAAAATGTGGCGCAGGTCGTACAGCCCGGGATCGAGAAAGACCGCCGGATTGCTGCCGACCAGTGAGAGGGGAAGCTGGATTACCGCCATCCAGAAAATGATGCTGAACGTCGACTGTGTGCCGGTCAGCTTCTTGGTCATGATCATCATCACGGCGAAGCCAATGGCTGCGAGGAGCACAAGGCCCGCGGCCGGGTTGAAGCTCTCGATGCCGGGCCGCAGGATGATGAGGATGCCGACCAGTCCGAACACCACGACGCCGATGCGGCTCGGCGTCAGTCTTTCGCCGAGAAACCAGGCAGCGAGCAGGGCGGTCCAGGCCGGCGTAGTGAATTCGAGCGCGAAGACCAGAGCAAGCGGCAGCATGGTCACCGCATAGGCCCAGGCGAATTGCGACGCGTAGTGGACGCTGTTGCGCACAATGTTGAAACCGAGCCGGTGCGGCCGGGTTTGGATGCGCAGTTCGGGCCGCAACAGCAGCACGATCCCGAGGATTACCAGCGCCGCCCCGCTGCGGATGGCGAGGATCTCGAAGATGCTCAAGCCCGCCCGCGACAATTCGCGGATCGACACCGCCATTGCCGAGAACGACAGCAACGCGCCAGCCATCCACAACACGACGCGGACGATATGGGAGCCGCTCACCGGTTGGACTTTCTGATTTGACGGAGGCCGTCGAGCGCTACTCGGCGTCGGGTTGGTTCTCGGGCCGCGCCTTGTCGAAGGCGGGCAGCTTCAGACACGCGGTCTCGACGGCGACGATCTTCGGAAAGGCCTCGAGAGGGACCTTGAGCCGGCGCGCATTGAACACCTGCGGCACCAGGCAAACATCGGCGAGCGTCACATGTGAGCCGAAGCAATACGGCCCAGATACTTTCACTTGCGCGATCATCTGCTCGAGCGCCCTGAAGCCCTCGATCACCCAGTGGTGATACCAGGCGTCGATCGCGGCCTGCTCCTGGTTGAGATTGCGCTTCAGGTAGCGCAGCGCGACGAGATTGTTGAGCGGGTGAATATCGCAGGCGACGATCTGCGCGGCCGCGCGCACCCGGGCGCGGTCGAGCGCTTCGGCCGGCAGCAATGGCGGGTCGGGAAAAACCTCGTCGAGATAATCGATGATGGCGAGCGACTGGGTCAGTACCTCGCCCCCCGACAACTGGAGCGCCGGCACCCGCATCTGCGGATTGATGGCGCGGAAGGCGTCGGAGAACTGCCGCCCGCCATCCTTGGTGAGGTGGATCGATTCCATCTCGTAGGGCAGGCCCTTGAGATTGAGGGCAATGCGGACGCGATAGGCGGCGGACGAGCGGAAATAGCTGTAGAGCTTCACGAGAGGCGTTCCCCGGCAATCCCAAGTGTGGGTTTTGCCGGCAACCTAACCGGCTTTGCCCGCCTTGGCGACATCGGCGGTGATCGCACTGGCCCTTTCGGTAAGTTGCTTGACCACGCGGGAAAACGCTTCGCGGTCGGACGGGTCGATCGCAGCCATGAGCCGATTGACGAACTCGACCGCCTGCGGCGCCACATCGTCGTAGATGGCGCGGCCGTCCGGCGTCAGCGACAGGAACGCCTCGCGCAGATCGGCGACATTGGCCCGCCGCGTCACGAACTGGCGCTTCTCCAGAACCGCCACGGCTCGGGAGACCTTGGTCTTGTGCATCTGGCCGTGGACGCCAATCTCCTTGGCCGTGAGGCGGCCGAACTCGCCGAGAATGACGATGACCCGCCACTCAGGTACGCCGATCTGGTAGCGCTCGGCATAGATGCCGGACAGCGCCGCGGAGACGCTGCCGGAACACAGGTTAAGCCGATGCGGCAGGAACTCGTCGAGCTTGAGCGCCGGCACGGCTTCCGTTGCCTGATCCGCGGTGATCACTGACATTGCCGGTTTATGCATCGCGCCGCAGGATCCTTTGCGCCGGCAGTTTCGGGGTATTGACCGGCAAACACTGACGAATTTACCGATGTTGCCATGCCGTGCAACCTCCTTGGAAGCGTTCTAATTCCTTTGGCGATCCGCATTTGGGCGTGGAACCGTTAGACTGGCGGGTCGGCGGGCAACCGAGACCTGCCAAAGGACAGCGGCCCAAGGGAGCCTGCCCAATGTCGGACGAATCGCGCCTTCTCATCCCCGCTTTGGGCGGGCTCTACCGCAAGCTCGCGCCGGTGACCGAAACCCTGGTGCGCCTCTGCGCCGGCCTTTCGCTTGCCGCCCATGGCTATCCGAAGCTGTTCGGGGCGACCGCGGCCAACGCGGTCTTCTTCGAGCAGGCCGGATTTCACCCGGCGCTGTTCTGGACCATCCTCACCGGGCTCACGGAATTCGGTGGTGGCCTGTGCCTCGCGCTCGGCCTGCTGACGCGGCTCGCCGCCATCCCGGCGCTGGTCTTCCTCGTGGTGGCGATCAAATTCCACGCCGTCAACGGCTTCTATTGGAACAACCTCGGCTTCGAATATCCGCTGTTCTGGGCGTTGGTCGTGCTGCACTTCCTGGTGCGCGGCGGCGGACGCTTCTCGCTCGACCGTCTGATCGGCCGCGAAATCTAGGCCGCGCCGCCCGGCTTCTTGCCGTCGAGCACGTCGCGCACCTTCTTGGCCATCGCCTCGGTGGTGAACGGTTTGGTCAGAAGATCGACATCGCTGTCGAGGCGGCCGTGATGAATGATGGCGTTGCGCGTGTAGCCGGTGGCGAACAGCACCGGCAGATCGGGATGTGTCTCTTTCACCGCGTTGGCGAGCTCACGTCCGTTCATGCCACCGGGCAACACGACATCGGTGAACAGCAGCGCGACGTCGGGCATAGCCTTGATCTTTTCCAGCGCTTCGGCCGCCGTCGCCGCATGGGTGACGCGATACCCGATATCGCTCAGGGCATCGACAACGAAACGACTGACATCGGGATCGTCCTCGACCAGCAGGATGGACTCCGAATGCTCGCCCGAGCAGGGCGCTACCGGCTCGGCTTCTTCTTCCCACGACGGGAAAGCGGACGGATCCGTGAGCCGCGGGAAATACATCTTGATCGACGTGCCCTGGCCGATCTCGCTGTAAATTTGGATGTGGCCGTGCGACTGCTTGACGAAGCCGTAGACCATGCTCAGGCCGAGGCCGGAGCCGGCGCCGGCTGGCTTGGTGGTGAAGAATGGATCGAAGGCGCGGTCGCGCACGTCCGTGCTCATGCCGCTGCCGGTGTCGCTGACCGCTACCAGGACGAACTGGCCCGCTTCGACCTCCGCGCCCGACTGCCGCACATAGGCATCGTCGAGGTAGGCATTTGACGTTTCGATCGTCAGCCGGCCGCCGTTCGGCATGGCGTCGCGGGCATTGACGGCAAGATTGAGGATGGCGCTCTCGAGCTGATTGGGATCGATGGCGGTCTTCCACAGGCCGCTGGCCAGCACGGTCTCGACGCGCACGGTCTCGCCGATGGCGCGGTGCAGGATCTCCGACATCTCGGTGACCAGCCGGTTGACATTGACGACCTTGACCTCCTGCGGATGCTGCCGCGAGAAGGTGAGGAGGCGCTGCACCAGGGTCGCGGCGCGCATCGACGCCTGACGAATGGCGCTGAGCGAGTTGGCGACGCGCGCGTCCTCCGATGAATTGCGCCGCAGCGCCAGCTCGACATTGCCGATGATGGCGGTGAGCAGATTGTTGAAGTCGTGAGCGATGCCGCCGGTGAGACGGCCGACCGCTTCCATTTTTTGCGCTTGGCGTAGCGCCAGTTCTGTCGATTGGCGGCGCGCTGCTTCCTGCCGCAACAGCGCGTTGGCGGCGGCCTCGCGCCGGGCCTGGCGCAGGGCGAAAATGCCGAGCCCCACCATCATCAGCGTTGCCGGCAGGCCGAAGATCAGATGCGTAGCCATCGCCTGCATCCATCGCGCGCGAACATGCGGCACGTCGAGCGCGGCATAAACATAGACATCGTAGTTCGGCAGCTTGCGATAGGCGCCGATACGGCGCTCGCCGTCAACCGATGACGGGCCATCGGTGACGCCGCCCTCGGGGTTGGCCGCGATCGCCTTCATGAAGGTCGAGCCCGGCGCCGAGCGCCTGAACGCGGAGTTTGCCGGGAACCGCGCCAGCGCGACGCCATCATTGCGCACCAGTCCGGCCACCGACAGGTCGTTGCGTGGCAGGGTGGCGTAGTAGTTCGAGAAATATTCGGGCGCGATCGACACGAGATAGACGCCGTCGAACTTCCCATCGATGTCCAGGCGCTTGCGGGTGATCGCGAAAAAATCGGTGTTGGCGGCGCGCGCCTCGATCACTTCACTGATGAAGATGTCGATGTTCGCCTTCTTGTGCGCATCGAAATACTTGCGGTCGGACAGATCGAGGTCGCGCGGTAATGGATAGATCGTGCCGGCTACCAGTGGTCGGCCGTCCTTGTCGATGACCCAGAGGTCGCGGAGCTGGGGCAGGGACTGGATGAACGTTCTGATGCGTCCGCTGTATTCGGCTTCGTTGTCGCGGATTTCGGAACTGGGAGCGTTGTCGAACAGCTCCTCAAGATAGCGCTCGCTGATTGCAAACGTCTCGAACACCTTGCTGGCGTGTTCCTGCATTGCGGACACGGTGCGCTGCAGGCGCTCGGTGGCTTCCGAAATATGCTGCCCGTAGGAGATCCAACCGGCGATGAGATAAATGATGATCGGAAAGATGACCGACGCCGCGATCAACAGCTTCAACGGCCGTTCGGCGCGGCTGACCGGGCTCTCGGCCGGCAGCGGCGGGCTCTGAGGTTCGCGTGCTTTGACCATGCGCCCGTGCGTCGGAAGGAACAGGGTTCCTTCGTACCGGGCTCGTCGCGATAACTCAACCGCACAGGGACGTGCGCAAGCGCTTACGCCCGTTAAAAAATTTCTCGCGAAGGATGGAACTTTCCGAGAAGTTCCCGAACGCGCTCAACGCGAACAGACGATGACAACGACGTCTTCGCAACTCCCGCCCTTGCAGCCACCCGAGTCGCCGGCAGGGATGGCGCCGGTGATGTCCTCGCGATCCACCTTGCTGAACGACATCGCGGTGGCGAAGCTCTGGCTGCGGCAATACGCAGCCGCGGCCGGCGCGCCGCAGGCAGCGCCGCTGGCGAGGCAGCGGTCGACACCGTAGCCGCCGGCGTCGGCATTGATGATGAACATCTTGCGCTCGGCCTGGGCGGGTTCGGCGAAGGCGAAGCCGGCAAGCAGGGCCGCACTGACGAGAAGGCTGCGCATCGGCACGTCCGTTCCTGGTCGCGCGCGCCAACAGGCCGCGCGGCATACTGAAGGGTTGTCGGTGAATTCCGGCCGCTAAAATGCGATGGATTTTCTTAAAGGCCCTTTAACCCGTGGGGCGATTCTGCGACCCGGAGCAAGTACCTCTTTTTACTGTGGAATTTTCGTGCCGCTTGACGCTTGGCCGCCAATTTGCGCAATGTGCCGGCCAATGCACGGCCTGACCCTCATTTGCGGCATCTGCCGCCAGATTATTAGCTAGCGCGAAATCGCTGGCTGAGGCCGTCTTTTCTCGAATCGAGATACAAAGGGACGCTCCGGCCAGCGGGATCGCCGGCTATTGGTGACCCTTATGGAATTGCGGCTCTACGATACGCTGACGCGCGAGAAGCGGGTATTTGCCCCGATCGATCCCGCGAACGTGCGCATGTATGTGTGCGGGCCGACGGTCTACGACTTCGCCCATATCGGCAATGCGCGGCCGGTCATCGTGTTCGATGTGCTGTTCCGGCTTCTGCGCCACATCTACGGCGAGAGCCACGTCAAATACGTCCGCAACATCACCGACGTCGATGACAAGATTAATGCGCGCGCCGCCGAGCGCGGCATCGATATCCGCCAGCTGACCGAAGAGACCTACCAGAATTTCAAGGCCGACGTTGCGGCGCTGGGCTGCCTGCCGCCGACGGTCGAGCCGCGCGCCACCGAACATATCGAGGAGATGAAGACGATCATCGAGCGGCTCATTGCCTCCGGTCATGCCTATGTGGCCGAGGACAATGTGCTGTTCAACGTGCCGTCGATGACGGATTACGGCCAGCTGTCGAAGCGGCCGATGGATGAGATGATCGCCGGCGCCCGCGTCGAGGTCGCGCCCTACAAGAAGGACGCGCAGGACTTCGTGCTGTGGAAGCCGTCGAAGCCGGGCGAGCCGGGCTGGCCGTCGCCGGGCAGCATCAAAACGCCGGGGCGTCCGGGCTGGCACATCGAATGCTCGGCGATGTCGTGGAAGCATCTCGGCGAGACCTTCGACATTCACGGCGGCGGCATCGACCTCGTGTTTCCGCATCACGAGAACGAAATCGCCCAGTCGCGCTGCGCCTTCCATACCGGCGTGATGGCGAACTACTGGATGCACAACGGCTTCCTGCAGGTGGAAGGCGAGAAGATGTCGAAGAGCCTCGGCAACTTCATCACTATCCGCGAGGTGCTGAAGGACTGGCCGGGGGAAGTGGCGCGTTTCAACATGCTCAAGACGCATTACCGCCAGCCGATCGACTGGACGGTGAAGAGCCTTGAGGAAAGCTGGAAGACGCTCGACGACTGGTACTGGATCGCTAACGACGCGCCGGGTGACACGATCTCGGCGCCGGCGTTCGAGGCCTTGTGCGACGACCTCAACTTCCATCAGGTCATCACCGCGATGCACGGGCTGCGCAATCGCATTCAGGCTGGCGAGGATAAATTGCGAGGCGAGTTTGCCGGCACGCTGCGCGCGCTCGGCTTTCTGCGCGAGAGTGCGGCGGAGTGGGCTGTCCGACGACAAAAGGGCGCCGGCATCGATGCGTCGAAGGTCGAAGGTCTGATTGCCGCGCGCAAGGCGGCACGTGCGTCGAAGGACTTCGCCGAATCCGACCGCATCCGCGATGAACTCGCTGCCATGGGCGTCGTGCTCAAGGACTCCAAGGAAGGCACCACCTGGGAGGTCGCGCGATGACTACCATGCACTCCGGTGGCTGTCAGTGCGGCGCGGTTCGCTATCGCGGCTCCGACTTCGGCCGCTCCTCGATCTGTCATTGCCGCATGTGCCAGAAGGCTTTCGGCTCGCCGTTCGCGCTGCTGGTCACCGTGCGCGATCTCGAATGGACGCGCGGCGCGCCCAAACACTATCGAAGCTCGAACAAGGTGCAGCGCGGTTTCTGCGCCGACTGCGGCACGCCGCTTACCTTCGAGCCGGACGGCCACGCGGCTGAGATCGCGGTCTGCACCTTCGACGATCCCAACGTGGCGGCGCCGACCATCCAGCTCAATCCCGAGAGCAAGCAGCCGTTTTATGACGGCATCTGCACATTGCCGATGCGTGCGGAAGGCGCCGAGCCGCAGCAGGAAGCCTTCAAGGCTTCGATCGTGTCCTATCAGCATCCCGATCGCGACACGGCGCAGTGGCCGCCGCAAGGGGGGCGCTGATGGCAACCGCATCCCCGAAGCTCGCGCTGCGGCCGTTCCTGCCGGAGGACACGCCGCTGCTCGCCGAAATTTTCCGTGAGAGCATCCTCGAACTCACGGGCGACGATTACAGCGAGGCGCAGCAGGAGGCGTGGATTTCGCGGGCCGAGGATCTGGAAGCCTTCGCCGGCCGCCTCGGCAAGCAGCTCACGCTGATCGCGACCTTGGACGGTTCGCCGGTCGCCTTCGCTTCGCTCGCCGGCACCACCAAGATCGACATGCTGTTCGTGCATCCGATTGTCAGCGGGCAGGGCGCGGGCGCGCTGCTCATCGACGCGCTGGAGAAGCTCGCCGGTGCGCGCGGCGCCGACAAGCTCACCGTCGACGCCAGCGACACCGCGCGCGGCTTCTTCGAGAAGCGCGGCTATGTCGCGCAGCAGCGCAATTCGGTGTCGGTCGGCGACGAATGGCTCGCCAACACGACTTTATCCAAGCCGCTCGCGGCGAAACCGGAGGCCTCGCAGCCGTCATGAAGAAGCCCGACACGCCGTTTCCGCGACACTGGCTCTATTACATTGCGCTCAAGGTGGTGGTGATCGCCGCGGCGGTCGCGTTCGCCACCAAGTATTTCGGTCTTTGGTAGAGCGCGTCATGCAGCGGCATCACATCGTCATGGCCGCCGTCGCGCTGCTGGTCGCCGTCGCACTGGCGGCGAATTATTATCTCTGGTGAGGCGTATCATGTCCCGCGAGCGGCTTTATCTGTTCGACACCACCTTGCGCGACGGCGCGCAGACCAATGGCGTCGATTTCACGCTCGCCGACAAGATCGCCATTGCCGCCATGCTCGACGAACTCGGCATCGACTATGTCGAAGGCGGCTATCCGGGCGCCAACGCCACCGACACCGAACTGTTTGCGACAAGCCGCCCGCACAAGGGCAAGTTCACCGCTTTCGGCATGACGCGCCGGCCCGGCCGCTCGGCCTCGAACGATCCCGGCATCGCCGCGCTGATCGAGGCCAAGGCCGACGCCATCTGCTTCGTCGCCAAGTCGTGGGATTATCACGTCAAGGTGGCGCTGGAGACGACGCTCGAAGAGAATCTCGCCTCGATCCGCGACAGCGTGAAGGCGGCGAAAGCCGCCGGCCGCGAAGTTCTGCTCGACTGCGAGCATTTCTTCGACGGCTACAAGGCCAATCCGAAATTCGCCCTGGAATGCGCCAGGGCCGCTTATGACGAAGGCGCGCGCTGGGTGGTGCTGTGCGACACCAATGGCGGCACGCTGCCCAATGAGGTCGAGCGCATCGTCGGCGAGGTGGTCAAGGTCATCCCCGGCGATCATGTCGGCATTCATGCCCATAACGACACCGAGCAGGCGGTCGCCAATTCGCTGGCCGCAGTGCGCGCCGGGGCGCGGCACATCCAGGGCACGCTCAACGGGCTCGGCGAGCGCTGCGGCAATGCCAATCTCGTCTCCATCATCCCGACGCTGAAGCTGAAGAAGGAATACGCTGACCGGTTCGACATCGGCATCACCGACGAAGCGCTGAAGTCGCTCGGCAAGGTGTCGCGCGCGCTCGACGAGCGGCTGAACCGACCGTCGTTCCGCTATGCGCCTTATGTCGGCGAGAACGCCTTCGCCACCAAGGCCGGCATCCACGCCTCCGCGATCATGAAAGACCCGGAGACCTACGAGCACGTCAGCCCGGACCTCGTCGGCAACAAGCGCAAGGTGCTGGTGTCGGATCAGGCCGGCAAGTCGAATGTGCTTGCCGAGCTCGACCGCATCGGCATCAAGGTGGACAAGGACGACCGCCGCATTGGCCGCCTGCTCGAGATCGTCAAGGAGCGCGAGGCCATCGGCTATGCCTATGACGCGGCCGACGCCTCGTTCGAGCTGCTGGCGCGGCGCACGCTCGGCACCGTGCCGAATTACTTCAAAGTGCTGCAGTTCGACGTCAATGTCGAACAGCGCTTCAATGCCGTCGGCGATCTGGTCACCGTCACCAGCGCGGTGGTCGAGGTCGAGATCGAGCCCGGCGCCGAACCGCTATTGTCGGTGGCCAAGGGCAACGGTCCGGTCAACGCGCTCGACAACGCGCTGCGCAAGGATCTCGGCAAGTATCAGGACTACATCAAGGGCCTCAAGCTCACCGACTTCCGTGTGCGTATCCTCAATGGCGGCACGGAAGCCGTGACGCGCGTGCTGATCGAGAGTGAGGACGAGACCGGCGAGCACTGGACCACCATCGGCGTGTCGCCGAACATCATCGACGCCTCGTTCCAGGCGTTGATGGACTCGATCGTCTACAAGCTGGTGAAGTCCGGCGCGCCGGCGTAGCGGTTTTTGTCGTCCCGGCCGAGCGCGCTTGCGCGAGGGCCGGGACCCATACGCCGCAGCCTATCGATAGACCGTGGCGTATGGGTCCCCGCCTTCGCGGGGACGACAGCGGAAGATGCGGGGAGGTTTTATGATCGACCACGTCTCCATCGCCGTCCGCGATCTCGAAGCCGCGAGACGCTTCTATGAGGCGGTGCTCGGTGCCATCGGCATGACGCCGATCGACGTGCGCGCCGCCACTGTCGGCTTCGGCAAGCAGTATTCCGAGTTCTGGATCAATCTGCGCCGCGACATGGCGCCGGTCGAAGCCGGCAGCGGCGCCCATGTCTGCTTTCGTTCGCGCTCGACAGAGATGGTCGATGCCTTCCATGCCGCGGCGCTCGCCGCAGGCGGCTCGAGCGATGGCGCGCCCGGCCTGCGGCCTCATGACGGCGAGGGCGGCTACTACGCCGCCTTCATCCGCGATCCCGACGGCAACCGCATCGAGGCGGTGACGTTTGTTTCTGCCGTCATTCCGGGGCGCGAGCGATAGCGAGCGAACCCGGAATCCAGAAACGAACTCTGAATATAATGCTGGATTCCGGGTCCGCGCGCATAGCGCGTCGAAGACGCGCGTAAACGCGCTTATGACGCGCGTCCCGGAATGACGGCGCCGTCTTTACAGCTTCTCTGCCACCGCCGGCGGCATGTCCTTGGCCTCTTCCGACAAGCCCTTCATGGCCTGGCGCAGTTTCGGAATGATGTCGTCAACGTCGTCGGCGACCATCAGATTGACGTCCATGCCGGCGCGGATGAAGGCCAGCGCCTTCATGTGATCGAGCAGGGCGCACAGCGGCTCCCAGAAGCCTTTGACGTTGGCGAGCAGGATCGGCTTCTTGTGGCGGCCGAGCTGAGCCCAGGTCATCTGCTCGACGATTTCCTCCAGCGTGCCAACACCCCCCGGTAGCGCAACGAAGGCATCCGCAATTTCGAACATCTTGCGTTTGCGCTCGTGCATGTCGCGGGTGACGATCAACCCTTCGCCGTTGAAGCCGGCGCGTTCCTTGTTGAGCAGGAACTCAGGGATGATGCCGGTGACTGTTCCACCGTTGCGCTTCACCGCGTCGGCCACTGCGCCCATCATGCCCATGTCGCCGCCGCCATAGACCAGCCCGATGCCGGCCTTTGCCATGGCGGTGCCGAGCGCGGTTGCGGCCGCGATGAAGGCCGGGTCGGTGCCCGGGCCGGAGCCGCAATAGACGCAGATTTGGGCGAGCGAGGCGGGTTTGTCGGGCGGGGTCATGGTCTGGATGTGCATCGCCACCCTCCGGGCGTCAAGGTGGCCCTGAAAAATCCGTAGGAAATACAGGGCGGAAGGGTGATTGCTGGCCAGTTTAGACCTATATGAAAGTTGCTCGACCCCGGACCCCCGCATGACGCCTCCGCACCACGCCGCCAAGCCTGAGCCCCGCGTCTCCGCCGACCGCGGCGCGCTGATGGGCACCATCGTCCATCTGTGGCCCTATATCTGGCCATCGGACCGGCGCGACCTGAAGATGCGGGTTGTCTGGGCGACGTTGCTGCTGCTGCTCGCCAAGTTCGCCACCATCGTCACGCCCTTCACCTTCAAGTGGGCGACCGATGCGCTCGCCGGCGCCGGCAGCGCCCCTCTCGGTGCCAATGACTGGCTGCTCTGGGCGCTCGCCGCGCCGGTCGCGATGACGCTCGCCTATGGCGGCATGCGCGTCATCATGGCGGTGACGACGCAGATGCGGGACGGCGTTTTCGCCAAGGTGGCGATGCATGCGGTGCGGCGGCTCGCCTACCGCACCTTCGTCCACATGCACGAATTGTCGCTGCGTTTTCATCTCGAGCGGAAGACCGGCGGCCTCACGCGCGTGCTCGAGCGCGGCCGCAACGGCATCGAGACCATTGTGCGCATGGTCATTCTGCAACTGGCGCCGACCATCATCGAGCTCACGCTGATCTGCATCGTGCTGATGTGGCAGTTCGACTGGCGCTATGTCGCCGTCATCCTCGTTACCGTCGCGCTCTATCTGGTCTGGACTTATTACGCCACCGAGTGGCGCATCGGCATCCGCCGCAAGATGAACGACAGCGACACCGACGCCAATGTGAAGGCGATCGACTCGCTGCTCAATTACGAGACGGTGAAATACTTCTCCGCCGAGGATCGCGAGTCCGAGCGCTACGACCGCGCCATGGCGCGCTACGAGGACGCCTCGACCAAGGCCTATACCTCGCTCGCGGTGCTCAACGCCGGGCAGGCCATCATCTTCACTGCCGGCCTTGCCGCCGCGATGGTGATGGTGGCGACCGAAATCCGCGCCGGCGGCAAGACGGTCGGCGATTTCGTGCTCATCAACGCCATGATGATTCAGCTCTATCAGCCGTTGAATTTCATGGGCATGGTCTATCGCGAGATCAAGCAGGCCATCACCGATATCGAAATCATGTTCTCGATCCTCGGCCGTCCGGCGGAGATCACCGATGTGCCGGGCGCGAGGCCGCTCGCCGTCAGCGCCGGCAATATCCGCTTCGACAATGTCGCCTTCTCCTATGATCCGGCGCGGCCGATCCTCAAGGGCATCAGCTTCGAAGTGCCGGCCGGCAAGACGGTGGCCGTCGTCGGCCCGTCCGGCGCCGGCAAGTCCACCATCTCGCGGCTGCTGTTCCGCTTCTACGATCTGTCCGGCGGGCGCATCACGATCGACGGGCAGGACATCGCGCAGGTGGCGCAGAAGTCGCTGCGCCAGGCCATCGGCATGGTGCCGCAGGACACCGTCCTGTTCAACGACACCATCCGTTACAACATCCGCTACGGCCGCTGGGAAGCTACCGATGCCGAGGTGGAGGAGGCGGCGCGGCTGGCGCAGATCGACGGCTTCATCCGCCTGTCGCCGCACGGCTACGAGACCGAGGTCGGCGAGCGCGGCCTGAAACTGTCCGGCGGCGAGAAGCAGCGCGTCGCCATTGCCCGCACCATTCTCAAGGGTCCGCCGATCCTGGTGCTCGACGAGGCGACCTCCGCGCTCGACAGCCACACCGAGAAGGAAATCCAGGACGCCCTGGAGCGCGTCTCCAAGGGCCGCACCACTTTGGTGATCGCGCACCGGCTCTCGACCATCGTCGGCGCCGACGAGATCATCGTGCTCGACAAGGGCGAGATCGTCGAGCGCGGCAGCCACTCGGCGCTGCTCGCGGCGAACGGACTCTATGCCAGCATGTGGAACCGGCAGCGCGAGGCCGAGGAGGCGCGCGAGCGTCTGGCCCGCGCGGGCGACGACGAGGCCGCGCCGAACCGCAACCCGCCGCCGGTCGAGGACCCGGCGCTGGCGGCGGCCGACCGGCCGGCCACGCCCGCGGATGCGGCGGAGTAGGGTGAAGGCATGGAGCGCGGCTGTGGCAACCGCTGCTTGCGCTGGCCGATGCTTATGGCACCCTTCTTCCCCTCTCCCCTTGGGGGAGAGGGTGGCGCGCGAAGCGCGCGGGGAGAGGGGTATGAAGCGCGCGCAGGCAAAGCAGCTTCGAACTCAAATGACCGATGCAGAGCGAAGGCTGTGGTATCGGTTGAGAGCCAACCGCTTCCTGGATTTAAAATTCAAACGTCAAGCGCCAATCGGGCCTTACATCGTGGATTTCGTCTGTTTCGATTGCAAGCTGGTCGTTGAAATCGATGGCGGGCAGCATACTGAGAGTGTGTCAGATCGACGCCGGGATGATTGGCTCCGCCGCGAAGGTTATGCCGTGCTGCGATTTTGGAATGACGATGTCTTGAAGCGCACCGAGGCTGTCCTTGAGGCGCTTGCAAATGCGCTGAGTTCTGAGCATTACACCCCTCTCCCGGCGCGCTCCGCGCGCCACCCTCTCCCCCAAGGGGAGAGGGGACAAGAACCGCGACGCTGAAGGTCGAGCCATGTCCATCTACGATTCCATCCGCAAGCAGTTGGTGCCGATCACGCCGGAGGGCTATCCCTTCATCGGCGCCTTCGCGCTGGCCAGCCTGATCCTGTTCTGGATCTGGACGCCGCTTGGCTGGATCGGCACGGTGCTCACCGTCTGGTGCATCTATTTCTTCCGCGATCCGCCGCGCGTCACACCGGTGCGCGACGGCCTGATCGTGTCGCCGGCCGACGGCCGCGTCAGTCAGGTCACCACCGCGCCGCCGCCGCACGAACTGGGTCTCGGGCCGAAGCCGATGCTGCGCATCTCGGTATTCATGAGCGTGTTCGACTGCCACGTGAATCGCTCGCCGGTGGCCGGTCGCGTCGAGAAGATCCTCTATCAGCCCGGCAAGTTCGTGAACGCCGACCTCGACAAGGCCTCGGTCGACAACGAACGCAACTCGCTGGTCATCGCCACGGCGACGACGCGGATTGCCGTGGTCCAGATCGCCGGCCTCATCGCCCGCCGCATCGTCTGCTACGTCAAGGAGGGCCAGCCGGTCGGCGCGGGCGAGCGCTTCGGCATGATCCGCTTCGGTTCGCGGCTCGACGTCTATCTGCCCGAGGGCACACAGCCGCTGGTCGCCGTCGGCCAGACGGCACTGGCCGGCGAGACGGTGCTGGCCGACCTTTCGGGCGGCGACGAAGGCCGCGGCTTTCGGGTCGGGTAGGGCGGGCCGGGCGGCCGGAACTGCCCCCGAACGTGGCGCGTTCTCGTGGAACCGGTTATAGAGAGGCCTATGGTGTTCCAACCGATCGACCCCACGCCGTCGCCGCGCCGCCCTCGCTTCAAGGCGATCCCGGTGCGCACTTTGGTGCCCAACCTGATCACGCTGCTCGCGCTGTGCGCGGGCCTGACCGCCATTCGTCTGGCGATCGAGAGCAAACTCGAATGGGCGCTTGCTGCCATCGTCTTTGCTGCGCTGCTCGACGGCATCGACGGCCGCGTGGCGCGCATGCTCAAGGGTACCTCGAAGTTCGGCGCCGAGCTCGACAGCTTGGCCGACTTCGTCAATTTCGGCGTGGCGCCGGCGCTCATCCTGTATTTCTGGGGCCTGCACGACCTGAAGTCGGCGGGCTGGATCGTGGCGCTGGTGTTCGCGATCTGCGCGGGCCTGCGCCTCGCGCGCTTCAACGTGATGGCCGACGATCCCGATGCGCCGGCCTGGGCCGGCAACTTCTTCACCGGCATTCCGGCGCCGGCCGGGGCGCTGACCGTGCTGCTGCCGATCTATCTGTATTTCCTCGGCGTGCCGAACGGCCCCGTCACCATCTGGCTCACCTTCTTCTACACCCTCGCCATCGCGCTGCTGATGGTGTCGCGGCTGCCGGTGTTCTCCGGCAAGCGCGTCGGAAAGAGGGTGCCGCCGGAGATGGTGTTGCCGGTGTTCGTGGTGGTGGTGTTGTTCGTGGCGCTGCTGATCAGCTATCCGTGGGAAGTGCTGTCGGCCGGCGCGGTTGTGTATCTCGCCTGCCTGCCGCTCGGCTGGCTGTCCTACCGCGATTACCAGCGCAAGGACGCGCTGGCGGCGGCCGGTACCCCGGCCACCTCCGCGGCGGCGTCCGAAGCGGCGCCGCTCGCCGAACCCGGCTCCACCACGCCCGCCGACGGCGATCGCCCGGCGCGGCTCAACTGACCGTTACGAAAGCAAATCCGACCATGCCGCGCGCAACCACCATCATTGCCGCTCACGACGCACGCGGCCTTGCCGCGGCCGACAGTGTGCTGCTCGACCACAGCCAGCGCGCCGGCGGTACGCTCAGCGTCGTCACCGTGAAGGGGCAGACTCTCAACTTCGCTTTCCAGGGCCGGCTGCGCCATGACGACGTCATTGCGCTCGACGATGGCAGCCATGTCGAGGTCGTCGCCAAGCCAGAGCCGCTCCTCGAGGCGCGCGCCGCCGACGTCTCGGCGCTGGCGCGCATCGCCTGGCATCTTGGCGACCGCCACATCGCCGTGCAGCTGCTGCCGAACCGCATCCGCGCGCTGCGCGAGCCGGCGACCGAGGAGTTGCTGAAGGCGCTCGGCGCCAAGGTGACGCCGCTCGAGGCGCCGTTCGAGCCTGAAGGCGGCGCCTATGAGGTGCCGTCAGGCCACGGTCACGATCACCACGCGCATGGCGACGCCTGCGGTTGTGGCCACGATCATGCGCATGATCATCATGATCACGACCATGGCCATTCTCACGGCCATGGTCATCATCACCACAAGTAAGGCTTACACCTTCTTTTCGCGGTAGCCCTGCGTGCCGAACGGATAGCCCGGCATGATGTCGTAGGGATGAGCCCAGCCGGGCAGGGCCTCGATGCGCTTGAGCCAGGCGCCGATCGCCGGGTGCTCCTTGGCGATGTCGAAGCCGAACTCCTCGGCCGGATAATAGAGGTAAGCGCACATCGAGATGTCGGCGATGGTCGGCCGGTCGCCGAGCAGGAACGGCGCCTTCTCCAGCCGCTTGTTGACGATGGCGAGGTTGCCGTCGATGCGGCCTTTGAGGAAGGCGAGCACGGCCGGGTCGGCCGGCTTCGGCGCGAAGTTCTTGAGCGCGCGGAACGGCCCGAGAAAACCATTGACCTTCTGGTTGTCGAAGATCATCCAGCGCAGCGCCTCGTATTCCTCATCTTCGCCCTTGGGCAGGAACTTGCCGGACTTGCGCGCCAGATAGGTGAGGATCACCGCCGACTGCGTCAGCTTCTTGGCGCCATCGACCAGCACGGGCACTTCGCCCATTTCGTTGACCTCGCCGCGATATTCGGGCGAGCGCTGCACGCCGCCGGCGAAGAAGTCGACCCAGACCGGCTCCCATTTGGCGCCGATCAGGTTGAGCATCAGAGCGGCCCTGTAGGCGTTGCCGGATTGGGCGAAGCAGTAGAGCTGGTAGTCGGCCATTGAACGTAGTCCCCTTGTGATTTCGCCGGCAGTCTAGCGCGACAGCGTGAGCGGTGTCTCGGCACCGGATTTGCCCTCGAAGCGATCACCGACGGCGCGGAAGGCGCCGAGGACGGCATCGTCGGCACCGACGACGGTGAGAACACCCTCGGCCAGCCGCCACCGCCGCGCCAGGAAGAAACGCTCCGGACAGCCGCCGTCCGGGGTCACGCGGCCTTCGCTGGCGCCCGGCGGGCCGGTGAAGGTCAGCCCGCACGACGGCGCATTCGGGGCGGCGAGGAGCCAGCGGCCTTCCATGCCGACTTCCGCGGCTGCTACGGCAGCTACGGCTTGCGGCTTTTCGTCGGCGGCGGACATCAACGAGGCGCCGCCGCCGCAACCGGCGAGCGCGAACGACAGGATGGCGAATGAAAGGCCGGTGGCGCGGCGCAACGTCGGTCCTTTTACTTCATCGTCGGGATCGTGAACTCGGCGCCGCCTTTGGTGCCGCTCGGCCACCGCGACGTCACCGTCTTGGTCTTTGTATAGAAGCGCACCGAGTCGGGTCCATGCTGATTGAGATCGCCGAAGCCGGAACGCTTCCAGCCGCCGAAGGTGTGGTAGGCGAGCGGCACCGGAATGGCGAAATTGACGCCGACCATGCCGACCTGGACGCGGCTGACGAAATCGCGCGCCGCGTCGCCATCGCGGGTGAAGATGGCGACACCGTTGCCATACTCGTGCGTCGAGGGCAGGGCGACCGCCTCCTCGTAATCCTTGGCGCGCACCACCGACAGCACCGGGCCGAAGATCTCTTCCTTGTAGATCTTCATGTCGGGCTTGACCTCGTCGAACAGGCACCCGCCCATGAAGAAGCCGTTCTCGTAGCCCTGCATCTTGAAGCCGCGGCCGTCGACGGCGAGTTTGGCACCTTCCTTGACGCCGGTGTCGACGTAATCCCGGATGCGATTGAGTGCAGCTTTGGTGACGACGGGGCCGTAGTCGGCCTGCGGATCGGTCGACGGCCCGATCTTCAGCGACTCGACGCGGGGGATCAGCTTCTCCATCAGAAGATCGGCGGTCTTCTGCCCGACCGGCACCGCGACCGAGATCGCCATGCAACGCTCGCCGGCCGAGCCGTAGCCGGCGCCGATCAGCGCATCGACGGCCTGGTCCATGTCGGCATCCGGCATCACGATCATGTGGTTCTTGGCGCCGCCGAAGCACTGCGCGCGCTTGCCGTGCGCGGCCGCGGTCGAATAGATGTACTGCGCGATGTCGGACGAGCCGACGAAGCCGATAGCCTTCACGCGCGGGTCGATCAGGATGGTGTCGACCGCCTCCTTGTCGCCGTTGACGACGTTGAGGATGCCTTCGGGCAAACCGGCCTCAAGAAATAGTTCGGCGATGCGCATCGGCACCGACGGATCGCGTTCCGACGGCTTGAGGATGAAGGCATTACCGCAGGCGATCGCCGGCGCGCATTTCCACAACGGGATCATCGCCGGGAAGTTGAACGGCGTGATACCGGCGACGACGCCGAGCGGCTGGCGCACCGAATAGAGATCGATGCCGGGGCCGGCACCTTCGGTGAATTCACCCTTCAGAAGATGCGGAATACCGCAGGCAAATTCGACGACTTCGACGCCGCGCTGGATATCGCCCTTGGCGTCCGGGACAGTCTTGCCGTGCTCGGATGACAGCAGCTTGGCGAGGCTTTCGGTTTCCTTGGCGATCAGTTCGAGGAATTTGAACATCACCCGGGCGCGGCGTTGCGGATTGGTCGCCGCCCAGGCCGGCTGTGCGGCTTCGGCGTTGGCGATGGCCTTCTCGACCTCGGCCTTGGACGCCAGCGCGACCTTGGCCTGCACCTCGCCGGTATTGGGATCGTAGACGTCGCCGGTCCGGCCCGAGCTCCCCTTGACGGTCTTGCCGCCGACGAAATGACCGATCTCACGCATGGCTCAGCTTCCTCCCGGTTAATTCTTTTCTAACAGCCGCGGCTGTCTCATCTGCATTGGAAGACCTTTTGGCAAAGATTTCCAGCGTATTTGATCCGCAGGCGCTTCGGAGATCGCCGGGCCGGCCGGGGCGCGTGGTCGTCCGGTATTTCCGTTCGATTAGCCTTTACCGGGTCTTAATAGCGACCGTCTAGGGTCTCGGGACGCGGCCATGGGTCCCGTGCGTGTCGCTTTTGTTGTGTGGAGTGAATGATGGATATCACGACCGGTATCGGCCTGGTGGCTGGTGTAGCCGTCATCGCGACACTCATCCTGATGGGCGGCGACTTCGGGATGTTCTACGACGTCCACGCCATCATTATCATCGGTGGTGGCTCGCTTTCTGCAACGCTCATCCGCTTTCCGCTGTCGGCGATGCTGCACGGCCTGCCGCTCGGCATGAAGTTCGCCTTCACCATGCGCAACATCACCCAGCGCGAACTGGTCGACGAGATCGCCGGGCTCGCCGAGATCATGCGCAAGGAAGGCCCGATCGGCCTTGAAAAGGCCGAGACCGAAGACCCGTTCCTGGCCAAGGGCATTCGCTTCGTCGCCGACGGTTACGACGCCGGGTTCATCCGCGACAACCTCGAGCGCGACCGCGACAACTTCCTCACCCATCTCGACGAGGGTCAGAAGATCTACCGCGCCATCGGCGACTGCGCCCCGGCCTTCGGCATGATCGGTACGCTGATCGGCATGGTGCAGATGTTCGCCAACATGACCGACCCGTCAAAGCTCGGCCCATTCATGGCCGTGGCGCTGCTCGCGACCTTGTACGGGGCGCTGGTCGCCAACCTGTTCTGTCTGCCGATCGCCGACAAGCTGCACGTCAAGCTGGTGGACGAGGAAATCAATCGTACGCTCATCATCGACGGCATCCTGATGATGCGCGAAGCCAAGAGCCCGGCGCTGGTGCGCGAAATGTTGCTGGCTTACCTGCCGGAGAAACACCGTCATTCCGAAGACGCGGCGGAGGGTGCTGCCGCGACGGCTTGAGGGCGGGGCAGGTCTTCTATTTCAGAGTATTAATTTATGGCCAGGAAACGCGGCGGCGGACACGGTGGCGGTCACGGCTGGTTCGTCACCTTCGCGGACCTCATGGGCCTGTTGATGAGCTTCTTCGTGATGCTCGTCGCCTTCTCGACCCAGGATCAGGCCAAGCTTCAGGTCGTCGCCGGCTCGATGCGCGATGCCTTCGGCGTTCAGGACAAGGTTCGTTATTCCGGCGTGCTCGAAGTCATGGGTCTGCCGACGCGGCCTAAGCTCAAGAGCGTCGCCAATATCGATCCAAAGGATGCCTCGCCGACGCCTGCGCCCGACGAAAAGGGCATGAACAGGACCTACGGCGCACGGATGAAGGAAGATCGCAAGTTCGCGCTCGCCGCCGCGTCTTTGCGTCAGGCGTTGCAGAGCATGCCGGAGATCACCGAGGTCTCCAAGCATGTGATGTTGGAAGAGACCCGTCAGGGGCTCAATATCGAGATTACCGACCAGGACGGCCGTTCGATGTTCGCCGACGGCTCCAAGGAGCCTTACGAGCGCACGCGGCTTCTAATCCAGCGTATCGCGCCGGCGCTCAAGGCGATGCCGTTCCGCATTTCCATTACCGGCCACACTGCGACGTCCTCGATACCGCCGCGGCCCGGCTACGGTCCGTGGGAACTGTCCGCCGACCGGGCCAATACGGTGCGCCAGATTCTCGCCGCCGAAGGCGTTCCGGCCGGCCATATCTTCATGGTTGCCGGCAGGGCCGATACCGACCCGTTGTTTCCCGACAGTCCGTCGCTGGCGCCCAATCGCCGCGTGACCATCACGCTGATCCGCGAGGAGCCGCCGATACCGGCCGATCTGAGCCCCTGACCGGCGGCTCGTGGCGGTTTGCGGGATTGATTGCCGTCAACAAGTCAAGCGCAAAGGCCGGTATTCTCTCCGTGGGGCCAGTGATATAAGCCCGCCTTCCCGGTCCCGTCGCGGACCCCGATAGCGAAGAGAGACGGCGTGAACGAACCGGCAGCGTCGGCCGATGTGACGGCCCCGGCCACGGGCGAGACCAGGCCTCCGAGCTTCTACGCGCTTGCTCTTGGCAGCGTCGGCGTTGTCTACGGCGACATCGGCACCAGCCCGCTTTACGCCTTCCGCGAGGCGGCCCTGGCGGCCAGCAACGAGCGCGGCGTCACTCCCGACATCGTGCTCGGCGTGCTTTCGCTCATCGTCTGGGCGCTGATTTTCACGGTGACACTCAAATACGTGCTGCTGCTGCTGCGCGCCGACAACAACGGCGAGGGCGGTACCTTGTCGCTGATGGCGCTGGCAACGCGCGCGGTCGGCCGCCGCACGCCATTCATCCTGATCCTCGGCATCATCGGCGCCGCCATGTTCCTCGGCGATTCCGTGATCACGCCGGCGATCTCGGTGCTGTCCGCGGTCGAGGGCCTGAAGCTCGCCAACCCGGCATTCAGCAATTACGTCGCGCCGCTCGCGGTCGTGATCCTGATTCTGCTGTTTGCCGTGCAGTCGCGCGGCACCGCCAAGGTCGCGGCCTTCTTCGGACCGATCATGGTCATCTGGTTCGTGTCGATCGCGATCGCCGGCGCGTTGCATATCCACGACGACCCGCATGTTCTTCTGGCTCTGAACCCGACCTATGCGGTGTCGTTCATGCTCAGCCATGGCCATATCGGCCTGATTACGCTGGGCGCCGTGTTCCTGGTCGTGACCGGCGGCGAGGCGCTCTATGCCGATCTTGGGCATTTCGGCCGCAAGCCGATCCAGGCAGCGTGGCTGGGTCTGGTGCTGCCGTCACTGCTGATCAACTACTTCGGGCAGGGCGCGCTTGTGCTCGCCAATCCGGCCGCCATTGAAAATCCTTTCTACCGACTGGTGCCACCGGGCCTGCTGCTGCCGATGATCGTGATGGCGACGGCCGCCACCGTGATCGCCAGCCAGGCGGTGATCACCGGTGCCTATTCGCTGGTCCATCAGGCAATCCAACTTGGCCTGTTGCCGCGTCTGACGATCCTGCACACGTCGGCCTCGCAGGTCGGGCAAATTTATATTCCGCGCGTAACGTTTGCTCTGCTGATCGGCGTGCTGCTGCTGGTCGGCCTGTTCAGGTCATCGAGCTCGCTCGCCGCGGCCTATGGCATTGCGGTGGCGACCACGATGGTCGTCGATTCGCTGCTTGGTTTCTTCGTTTTCTGGAAGCTGTGGCGGCTGAAGATCTGGCAGGCGGCGCTTCTGGTGACGCCGTTCGTGGTTATCGATTCGGTGTTCTTCTCCGCCAACCTGCTCAAGGTAACCGAGGGGGCGTGGCTGCCGCTCCTGTTCGGCGCCACGGTGGTGATGATCGTTCTGACCTGGCGGCGCGGCACCGGCATTCTGCTCAACAAGACACGCCGCGCCGAAGTGCCGATCGACACGCTGCTGCGCAATCTCGAGAAGAAGCCGCCGCATATGGTTTCGGGCACTGCGGTGTTCCTCACCAGCGATCCGGATTTCGCGCCGACCGCGCTGCTGCACAACCTCAAGCACAACAAGGTGCTGCACGAGCACAATGTCATTCTCACCATCGTCACCGGTGATACGCCGCGCGTGCCGGATACCGAGCGCGTGCAGTTCACGCCGCTGTCGGAGCACTTTGCGCGGGTGACGTTGAAGTTCGGCTACATGGACACACCCAATGTGCCCAAGGCGCTGGCGATCGCGCGCAAGCACGGCTGGCAGTTCGACATCATGTCGACGTCGTTCTTCCTGTCGCGGCGCACGCTGCGGCCATCGGCGCAATCCGGCATGCCGACGTGGCAGGACCACCTATTTATCGCGCTGGCGCGCTCGGCCAGCGACGCCACCGACTTCTTCCAGATCCCGACTGGCCGGGTCGTCGAGGTCGGCACCCAGGTGACGGTCTGACGCGCGCAAAAAGCCGCGTGCGGCTGGCCGCGATCCCGGCTAAACAGGGCCGCTCGGACCGAAGGAGTTGCCGTCATGGCCGATGAGATGCCGCGCGCCGACGAGGTGATCAATCTGACGCCACAGGAGGTCGCCGAAGGCGTAGGCGCCGGCCGTATGCTGCTCGTCGACGTGCGCGAGCCCAACGAGACGGCGGTCGAACGTTATCCCGGCGCGGTGTTGCTGCCGCTGTCGACGTTTGACCCGGCCCAGATCCCCGACCCGCAGGGCAAGCAGGTGGTCTTCGCCTGCCGTTCCGGCCGACGCTCGATCACGGCGTCGGTGGCGGCGCAGGACGCCGGCTATCCCTACGATCATCACGTCGCCGGCGGCATCCTGGGCTGGAAGGCGGCGGGACTGCCGACCGAGACCTGATGCGCTACCGCCAGCGGCGGTGGAGCCACAGCCACTGTTCGGGATGCTCGCGGACCCAGGACTCGATGATGCCGGTGATCGCCTGCATGGTCGCGGCAATATCGACGTTACCATCCGCGTCGCGCACCGGCTTGACCTCGTCGGTCAGCTCCGCGGTGAAACGATTGCCCGGGAGGCGAATGACGCGAACGCCAACGATGGGGCAATCGAAATGCTGCGCCAGCCGTGCAATCAGCGGATTGGCGTTGGTTTTTCGGCCGAAGAACGTCACCTCGACGCCGCGCACGTAATACTGATCGACCAGCATGCCGATATGAGCGCCGCGCTTGAGCGCATCGGCAATGCGCACCGGAGCGTCGAGCCCGGTGGCGATCAGTTCGCCCATGCTGGCGGCGCGGGTTTTGCGCACCCAGCGGTCGATCGCGGCGATGTTCGGCCGGCGATACAGCGCTGCGCTGTCGAGCTTCTGGCTGGCGGCGAACACCGCCGGCAACTCCCAGTTGGCCAAATGCGCAGTGAATACGAGCGCCGGCTTGCCGTCATTGGCCAGCGCGAGAAACTTGTTGAACAGCGGCTGCGGAATTTCGAGCCGTCCGCGTTCGGGGTGCTCGCGGTCGTAGTCGATGAGGCGGTCAAGCTGGGTGAACTCGGCGCCGACGCGGCCGAGATTGTCCCAGACACCGAGCAGAATGCGGTCGATTTCCTCTGGCGACTTCTCGGGAAACGCGGCGGCGAGGTTGGCGCGGCCGATCTTGTGTTCGGGGAGCAGGGGGCCGATCAGCCGCATGAAGCGGCCGGCCGCGTTCGCCATCGCGTCGGGACGCGCCAGGCGCATCAGATTAATGATGCCGATCGCCAGCGCCCCAGCCACCGCGTTGCCCGCAGCCTTGATGCCGCGGCGCAGCCGCTGTTTCAGGCCCCCGCGCGCCATCAGAAGTTGATGATGACTTTGCCGAAGACCTGACGGCCTTCGAGCCGCGCCAGACCCTTCTCGAAGTCGGTCAGTGCGAACTCGCTGTCGATGATCGTCGACATGCCGCCTGCCATCTTGGCGAGGCTCTCGTGAATGTTGCGGATGGTGCAGCCGAACGAGCCGAAGATCTTGTACTGCTGCTGGAACAGCTGCATCAGATTGATGGTCACGGTCGGGCCGGCGGTCGAGCCGCAGGTGACGAGGCGACCGCCGCGCTTCAGGCAGAACAGCGAGGCATTGAAGCCTTCGCCGCCGACATGCTCGAACACAACGTCAACGCCTTTCTTCTGTGTGAGCTTGCGCGTCACGCCTTCGAAGCGCTCGGTCTTGTAGTTGATGACGTGATCGGCCCCCAGCGCCTTGGCTTTTTCGGCCTTGGCGTCATCGCCCACGGTGGTGATGACGGTACAGCCGAGCGCCTTCGCCATCTTGATGGCGACCGAGCCGATGCCGGAGCCGGCGGCGTGCACCAGCACGGTTTCACCGCCCTTCAGCTTGGCGTTGTCGAACAGCATGTGCTGCGTGGTGCCGAAGGCGATCGGCGCGCAGGCGGCATCGCGCAGGCTGACATTGTCCGGCACCGGCACGACGAGGCGCGCCGGCATGTTCATGAGATCGCGGGCGAAGCCGTCGATGTGAAAGCCGAACACGCCGCCGACATTCTCGCAGAGATTGTCGCGGCCATCGCGGCAGTTGGCGCAATGCCCGCAGGTCATCGCGCCGTACATCGTGACTTTCTGCCCCGGCTTGAAGTTGGTGACGCCGGGGCCGACCGCGGCGATCTCGCCGGAAGCCTCGGCGCCGACGATCAGCGGCAGCTTGCGCTTGGCGAAGGCCATGCCGCGAAAGCCCCAGACGTCGAGGTGATTGAGGCCGACGGCCTTGATGCGGACCTGGACCTCGCCTTCGCCGGGCGTGGCGGGGTCGGGCAGGTCGACCAGTTCGAGCTGACGGTCGCCGATCAGTTGCAATGCGCGCATGATGTATGAACTCGGCCGTGCTACGACTTACGCCGCCGGCTCCAGGCCCATGATCAGCGACACGTTCTGACCGCCGAAGCCGAACGAGTTCGACATGGCGTGCGTGACGCGGGCATCGCGGGCTTTGTTGGGCACGACGTCGAGCTGGATCGCCGGGTCGGGCACGTCGTAATTGATGGTGGGCGGAATACGCTGGTTCTGCAGCGTCAGCAGCGAGAACACGGCCTCGACCGCACCGGCGGCCGACAAGGTATGGCCGATCATCGACTTGTTCGACGAGATCGGCACCGTCTTCACGCGCTCGCCGAGGGCGGCGGTGAGGCCGGTATACTCCATCTTGTCGTTTTCCGGCGTCGAGGTGCCGTGCGCGTTGATGTAGTCGATGGCCTCGGCGTCGAGGCCGGCATCCCTCAGCGCGTTCTTGATGCAGCCGATGATCGGCTTGCCGTCCGGGCTGGAGCGCGTGCGGTGGAAGGAGTCGGCCATCTCGCCGCAGCCTTCCATGACGCCGATGATCTTGGCGCCGCGCGCCTTCGCCGAGTCGTAGCTTTCCAGCACCAGAGCACCGGCGCCTTCAGCCATGATGAAACCGTCGCGGTTCTTGGCGAAGGGCCGCGAAGCGCCCTGCGGATTGTCGTTGGTGGTCGACAATGCCGAGAGCAGCGAGAAGCGGATCAAGGCTTCCGGATTGATCGAGCCGTCGGTGCCGATGCACAAGGCGGCGTCGGTGTCGCCGCGGCGGATCGCCTCGACGCCGAGCTGAATGGCGCTGGCCCCTGACGCGCAGGCGGTCGACAGCGAGATGGGCGAGCCCTGCGTACCGAACTTGTCGGCGATGTGGTTGGCTACCGAACCGAACAGGAAGCGTTCGTGATAGGCGGGAAACTGCGGTGCGGCGCGCAGCAGATCGTCATAGCTCAGGGGGCCATTCGCGCCCGAGTTGGCGCCCAGCTCCATGCGCTGCGGCCATTCGATCTCGATGGGCGGCACGGCGACGAACAGCGGTCCGGGGAACGAACCGGCCGAGCCGACGCCGGACTGCGCAACGGCTTCCTCGGCTGCGAGATCGGCAAAGCGCTCGGCAAGTGCGGCGGATGTCATCTCGCCAAGAAAATCGATTGTGCCGGCGATGCGGGTCTTCATGCCGTCGGTGGCGAAACGGGTGATTTCGCGGATGCCGGATTGGCCCGCGGTGAGCTTGGTCCAGTTGTCGACCTTGCCGGCGCCCAGCGACGTGACAACGCCCAAGCCGGTGACTACGACGATGGGCCTGCCGAACTTGTCTTTCCCGGAAGCCATGTTGCTCTCCCTCAGCCGACGCGCTCGACCAGCGCCATGCCTTCACCGCGCCAGTGGCCGACGCCGGTCACCACGACCTGATCCAGAGGGCCGTTCATCGGCTTCTCCAGTCCGGTCGGATCGCTCGGCGGGTAAAGGCTACCATGAGCGAGCGCCACGGTCGCCAGGGCCACATTCATCGCGAATTGCGGCTCCATCCCATGACCGAGATAGGTGGCCGTGGCGCGCACGGCAAGCTCGCCGTGCTGTTCGAGGAAGGCGCGTTCTTCGGCCGTGGCCTGAGCGGCGCCGGTCGCGCCCGATAGGACGGCGGCATGACCGCCTTTGACCTTGTCCTTGATCTTGTCCCAGAGCTTGCCGAGGGTCTCGGTAATGGTGCCGGCCTTGCGCGAGGCGCGGTCGGCGACCACCGCGGACAGACGCGCCAGCGGCTTGGCGCCGCGCTTTTCGGCGTGCTCGCGCGATTCAATCACGAGAAAAGCGCCCAGCGAGCCGAGCGCAAAGCCGCCCTTGTCGCCGCGCTCCCACACTGGAACAAATTTTTCCTTCAGACATTCGCCGGCGAACTCATAGAGCATGAGCATTTCCGGGCGTTCGCCGTTATGGGCTCCGCCGACGAGCGCGATATCGCTCTGACCCGCGGTGATGCGTGACAGCGCGATGCGCACGGCGTCAACACCGGCGGCTTCCTCGCCCATGAACGTGCGCGACGAACCGGTGACGCCATGCACGATCGAAATGTTGCCAGCGAGAAGATTGGACAATTGCGCGAGGAAGAGGGTGGGGCGCAGGTCGCCCATCAGCCTCTCATTGAGGAACGCCGCGGGATTGGCCGCCTGCGTGTAGCCGTTCAGGATCGTCGCATCGACCTTGAGATCGCGCTCGCCGCCACCGGCTGCGACGATCATGTCCATCTGCGACAGGATTTCAGTGTTGCCTTTGACACCGGCGGAGTCGAGCGCGAGGCCGGCGGCATAGGTGCCGATGCGCTGCCAGTTTTCCATCTGGCGCTGATCGCCCTTCTTCGGGATCTGCGCGTCGAAGTTCACCGGCGCCAGCGGATGCACGACGAAGGGCGCGAAGGTGGTCGCATCGGCGGACGGTTGCCCCGCCGACAGCTTCTGCCAATGCGCGTCAACGCCTTCGCCAAGCGTGGAGACGATGCCGACACCCGTGATCCAGGCTTCGCGCTTCGCCTCAGGCATTGAGCGCCGCCTCCGGCGTGAGGCCGACGCGCGCGGCCAGTTTGAGCATTTCGCCGGCGAGCTCCTTGTTGGGAAACTCCATCACGCGCAGGGTAATGGTAGCGTCGCAGACCTGCTTGCCGTTGTTCTTCACCTTGGCGTCGAGCACGGCGTAGCCGGAGCCTTCGTGCACAAGCTTCGATTCAATGTTGAGCACATAGCCGGGCAGCACAAAGGTGCGCATCTTGGCTTCCTTGACAGAAGCCAAAAAGGGCATGCGCTCGAAGCGGTTCATCGCCGTGATCAGCCAGCCGGAGGTCTGCGCCATGGCTTCGATGAGCAGGACGCCCGGCATCAGCGGAAAGCCGGGAAAATGTCCCTCGAAAACGGTACTGGCAGACGGCACCGTAGCCTCGCAGCTGATGCGCCGCTCGGCGAGGTCAAGGTCGACGATGCGGTCGATCAGCTGGAAATACTCGAGGCGCATAGTGCTAGGCGTCAGGCCCCTTTGGCGGCCACGAGCTCGTCGATGCGAGCGGCCAGGTTCTTGAGAACGAAATACTGGTCAGTGGTCGCCTTGCCGTCGGAGACCTCCTGGGTCCACTGCTCGAGCGGCAGCTTGATCCCGAACGCCTTGTCGATGGCGAAGGCGATATCGAGGAAATCCAGGCTGTCGATGCCCAGATCGTTAATGGCATGACTTTCGGGCGTGATGGAATCGCGCGGAATATCGCAGGTCTCGGCGATAATATTGGCAATCGTCTCGAAAGTGGATGACATCTTAACTCTCTGATTTTATTGACATTATTGCTGCGGCCCGGTGTGGGGCGCAAAAACTGTCAGAACCGGCCTGTTAGGGTCGCGAGCCCGTATAGCGAAGCCGCACCCCAAGTTCAATGCCGGGGGCTGCCCATAACCTCGGATTACCAAGGCCTTGGCGGGGATAAAGAAGGCGCTCTGGAGGGTTAATAGCGTTCCCGGGGCGGAACCTCGACCGGGGTGCAGCCGCGCCGGCCGGTCAGCACGCAGTCCTGGTTCTTGCGCATGGTGGCCATGGTGTCGGCCAGCCAGTAGCCCGCCAGGCCCAGCACCACAACAAAGACAAAGGCGACGGCGTTGACGGCCATGCGGTGGCGGTAATCATCCGGCGTTTCATCGTGCGTGTATTTGGACAGATCCTCGACGGCGTCACGGGTCCGGTCACTGGTCGGCCGTGGCGGCGGGGGCGTGCCGGACCGCCGGCTGAAACTGAGTATCCGCGCACCCCGTTCAGGGGCAGGAGGTTCGTGGGACGACATGACAATAAAAAGTCTATCACGCCGGCTATTGGCTTTCGACGGGGCGCAGTGATGGACGATGCTCCGGGGGAACCGTACTATGCGCGCGATGCGTGGGACCTCATATCTTCGGCGTTTGCTGGCAGTGGCGGCAGCCTATGTGGTGGCGCTGCAGCTTGTGCTGCTGCCGTTGACGCTGGCGGCCGCCAATCCGCTGTCAGGACCGCTCTGTTCGCAAGTGGCAGCGAACGCGAGCTACACCGCGCCAACCGATCCACTCAAGGCCGACACCGGCTGCGCCTGCGCAGCGGGTTGCGGTATGCAGTGCGGCGCCAGCTCGGCATTGGCGCCACCGTCATCCGAGCCCTCTATCGATCCGAATCTCCTCTGGACGCTGACCCCAGCCGCCGTCGCTGGCGCGGCCGCATTGGCGCAAGCGCGAAGCC
>Ga0180223_1000823_pt1 | contig 31332 bp, 28 predicted proteins | sample eDN5th30CKraftOP_FD_151337 | JGI IMG/M metagenome (GOLD analysis project Ga0180223, IMG submission 151337) | Enriched Organic Plus compost microbial communities from Emeryville, California, USA - eDNA 5th pass 30_C Kraft OP (version 2) (version 2) ... | reverse complement strand
CGCTGTGAACCTGGACGCGCGCGGATTGTCAGGCGCACCCCGGTACGATGGACGCCCGTGGCACTCACCATCGGAATCGTCGGTCTCCCGAACGTCGGCAAGTCGACCCTGTTCAACGCGCTCACCAAGAACCAGGTGCTCGCGGCCAACTACCCGTTCGCGACGATCGAGCCCAACATCGGCGTGGTGAACCTCCCCGACCCGCGGCTCACGAAGCTCGCCGAGATCTTCGGCTCCGAGCGCATCCTGCCGGCGACGGTGTCGTTCGTCGACATCGCGGGCATCGTGCGCGGTGCGTCCGAAGGTGAGGGGCTCGGCAACAAGTTCCTCGCGAACATCCGCGAGGCCGACGCGATCGCCCAGGTCGTGCGCGGGTTCGAGGACTCCGACGTCGTGCACGTCGACGGTGCCGTCGACCCGAAGTCCGACATGGAGACGATCAACACCGAGCTGATCCTCGCCGACCTCGAGACGCTCGAGCGTGCCATCACGAGGTACGAGAAAGAGGTCAAGGGCAAGAAGCTCGACCCTTCGGTGCTGGCCGCCGCCAAGGAGGCGCTCGAGGCGCTGCAGGCCGGCACGCCGCTGTCCGCCGCATCCGTCGACCTGGCGCCCATCAAGGAACTCGGGCTGCTCACGGCGAAGCCTTTCATCTACGTCTTCAACGTCGACGAGACGGTGCTGACGGATGCCTCCCGCAAGGCGGAGCTCGCCGCGCTCGTCGCCCCCGCCGAAGCGGTCTTCCTCGACGCGAAGATCGAGTCGGAGCTCATCGACCTCGACCCGGAGGACGCGGCTGAGCTGCTCGCCTCGACCGGCCAGGAGGAATCGGGCCTCAACCAGCTCGCGCGCATCGGCTTCGACACGCTCGGGCTGCAGACCTACCTCACGGCCGGCCCGAAGGAGTCGCGCGCCTGGACCATCCCGAAGGGTGCGAAGGCGCCGCAGGCGGCGGGCGTCATCCACACCGACTTCGAGCGCGGCTTCATCAAGGCCGAGGTCATCTCGTTCGAGGATCTCGTGGAGACCGGGTCCGTGGTCGAGGCGCGCGCCAAGGGGAAAGCCCGCATGGAGGGCAAGGACTACATCATGCAGGACGGCGACGTGGTGGAGTTCCGCTTCAACGTGTGATCTGCGGCGAACGGAAGTTCCCGGACGACGTCTTTTGGGGCGGTGATCGGTCGGGCGGGCCAGGTCGCTCAGTGGTACCATTTCCTGTACGACTTGGAGGTGTGGCATGGCGATCACGGCGAGTGAGGCGAGAAGCGACCTGTTCGGGCTCATCGAACGGGTCAACCTCGATCAGACCGAGGTGGAGATCACCTCGAAGCGAGGCTCAGCGGTGCTCATGTCGAAGGACGAGTACGACTCGCTCATCGAGACGACGTATCTGCTACGCTCCCCGAAAAATGCCCGACGACTCATGAGCGCCCTCGATCATGTTCGCTCCGGTTCAGTGGAGGAGCGCGGGCTCGTCGAGCCATGAGCGACCGCCTGCTTGCGTGGACCGCTGAAGGCTGGGAAGACTATGTCTACTGGCAAGGTCAGGATCGGAAAACGCTCAAGCGCATCAATGCGCTCGTTGACGACATTCTGCGCGAGGACCCCTTCGAAGGCCTCGGGAAGCCGGAACCACTCCGGCATGCACTCGCCGGAGCCTGGTCGCGTCGAATCGACGAGGCGAATCGTCTCGTCTATGTCGTCGACGACGCCCATGTCGTGGTGCTGCAGGCCCGGTATCACTACTAGTCCGAGGATGCTCGCCGGAGTCGGGTCGCTGCATCATGTCCGTCTGCAGTGGAACTGGGTGGAGTTCAGGTTCAGCGTGTGATGCGACGCGGTCGTCGCGAGAATGGGCCGCGGCAGCTCCCTCCCGGTCACGCTCCGTTGACGGCACTTGCCTGCAAAGGCGCTTGCCTGCATAGGCGCTTGCCTGCAACGAAGCTTGCCTGCGCAGAGCGCGGAACGCTTTACTGGTGACATGCCAACACCTGCCGGAGCGGTCGCTGCGGCGGTTGGCGGCTCCGCTCGCGCCACTCACGACCATCGACGCGGTCAGACGCTCGTTCGACGGAATGGCGGGACGGCGCTCGCGCTGATCGCAGCCGCGGTCCTCCTCGCGGCGTGCACCGGCGTCACATCGACGAGCGCACCTTCGGAGACAGCGACCGCAGGACCCGGCGCGCAGGACTGGGGCCAGCAGACCGATGAGATGAGCCCGCTCCTGATCTCCGCGCTCGCGCCGGACCCGATCCCGGTGCGGGGCTCGGATGGGAAGTTCCACGCGGCCTACGAACTCACGGTGCTCAACTTCTCTCCTCGGCCCGCGACGATCACGGAGGTGGAGGTTCTCGCCCCTGACGGCACCGTGCTGAGCAGATTGACCCAGCACGAGGTCGCCGAGCGCACGATGATCGTCGCAGACTACGCACCCGCCGTGCGTGCCGACGATGGAGCGACCGCCGCGGTCAGCATCCCATCTGGAAAGACCGCCATCCTGGTGCTCGAGGTCACCGCCGACACCCGCGAAGACCTCCCCGAATCGTTCTCACATCAGATCTCCGCGTCATTCGGACCGGCAGAGACCGGCGCGGGAGGCATCGCGGAGCTGTGGGCCGACACCGCATCGCACACGGGCGGCGAGGTGACCGTCTCATCGGAGGAACCTGTCGTGATCGGCGCGCCGTTGAGCGGGTCGGGGTGGCTCGTTTCGGCTGCGTGCTGCACGCTCAATGTCCACCGCAACGTGCTCCTCCCCGTGGGCGGCAGGATCAACGGCGGAGAGCGGTATGCCATCGACGTGAGTCAGATCGACGTGGCCGCCGTTCGCGAGAACGGGTTCAGCGGCGGAGCGGTCGTGCACGGGGATCCGGCGGTGAACGAGGACTACCGCGCGTACGGCGCCTCGGTGCTCGCCGTCGCGGATGCCACCGTGGCCATGGTCCACAGCACCGACCCCGACACGGTTCCGGGCATGATTCCGCTGGGGCCGGGATTCACCCTCGCCAACCTGGGCGGCAACGTCGTCGTGCTCGAGCTGGCTCCCGACCTCTTCGCGGTCTATTACCATCTGGCGCCGGGCTCGCCGTCGGTGAAGGTGGGCGATCGTGTGTCGAAGGGACAGGAGATCGCCCTGCTCGGCAACTCGGGGAACTCCTCGGCCGCGCACCTGCACTTTCAAGTGAGTCGTACGCCGCTGATCTTCTCATCGGACAGCGTTCCGTACGAGATCGAGGAGTTCACGCTCGTCGGGCAGATCGACGGCGAGACCGGCAAGATGATCGATGCACCCGGCCCCGGCGTGCGGACGAATGAGCTGCCGCTCGCATTGGACATCATCGATTTCCCAGAGGTCGCCGCACCGTGATGCCGAACCTCGGCCGCCCGGGCCTTCGCGCGGCGCCCATGGCGGCGGCGAGTCGCGGTCCGTGCTCATCGGCGAGGGTGTGTCTCGGTCGATGCTGCACCTCCGCCGTTGCCTCGCGGATACCGTGTTCCGTAAGTTAGTGCGGTGGAGTTCCGTTTTCAGGTGGCGTCTGGCGTCAAGAAATGAGGACCGCGCACGCGGTGCAGGTCGATCGACCGGCGAGGGAGGTCTTCGGCTTTCTCGCGAATGTGTCGAACGAGACCAAATGGCGGCAGTCCATCGTCGGTTCACGCTATGTCGGCTCCGATCGACCTGCGGTCGGTGTCGATGGTGAGACGGATGTGTCGATGGGATCGAGGTCGCTCACCATGAAGTGGACCATCACCGACCTGGTCGAGGGCGAGTACGTCGCATGGCGGCTTGATGGCAACCCCTGGAACGGCGGCGGCAGCTACCGGGTGCTTCCTTGCGCTGGAGGGGCGGAGGTGCGGGCGAGCCTCGAAGTGCGCTTGAGGGGCCTGGCGCGGGCTTTCGAACCGGTCGTCGGGCTCCAATTCCGTCGAGGACTCCGTGCAGATCTCGATCGTCTCGCTCGCTCTGTGCGCGGGACGGATGTGGCGTAACAGCGCCTCGTCCGATCGTGACGTCGTCGATCGTCGTGTGCTCTGGTATCCACGACGGTCCCGCTGAGGAGATGTTTCGCCGCGGGTCGAGCCTCGGCAGCGCCGGCGTGGAAAGTTCACGCGCGTGAGTCAATGCATTCGCAAGCCCTTGTCGGAATACCGAGTGACCCTCATGATGGGGCTTGACGGCGCCGGATCCGGCGCCGTGACCATCTGGGGGGGACCCATGCGAAACCTGCACGGTTCAGCGACCGCGAAAATCGATCCAGCAAGGGGGCCAGCAGTCGTCCGACGTCAACGCCGCGGCCGGCTCAGCCTCACACTTCGATCCCGTCGGGCAACGTTCGCGGCACTCGGAGCAGCCATGCTCTCCACGCTCATCCTCACCCCGATCGGTGCGGCGCACGCCACGATCGATGAACCAACTCGGCTCGTGAACCCCGTCATCGGAGACAATACGGACGTGGTGATCACCTCCCTCGGCGCAGGTGAAACCATCCGTGGGTTCCAGCCGCCGACGCCGATCACGCAAGACCCGACCGCCCCGTATCCGGAGACGGATCCGTCCGGGTACGAGCCGAAGAGTACCTACGCCGGCACGATCATTGCGAGCAGCGTCTCGGAGCCCGGATTGAGCGCCCCGATGTACTGCATCAATCTCCGGGTCGGGACCGAGGTCGGCATCGGGTATGAGAACGGCACCTGGGAGGAATCCGCGGTGCCCAACATCGGATACGTCACGTACATCTTGAACGCGTACTACCCGACGACAGACCTGCCTGCCGGGCTGACGGAGGACCAACAGGCCGCCGCAGTGCAGGCAGCCATCTGGTACTTCACCGACGGGTTCGTCGTGAACACGAACGTGCCCACCATCCGAGCCGAGGCTGCCGCGATCGTCGCCGCGGCGCAAGCGAACGGACCCGTCGTCGAACCGCCGGCACCGGAGGTGTCCATCACCCCGCCAGCGGTCGAAGCGCCGGTTGGCAGCCCCGCGGGGCCGTTCCTGGTCGAAGCTGAGAACGCCGCGGACGTCACCGTCTCCGTGCCCGAGGGGTACTCGATCTTCGCAGACGAGGGGGCGACCGTCCCGGTCCCGAGCGGAAGCTCTGTGCCGTCAGGAACCGAGCTCTGGGTGACCAGTCCTTCGACCACGGCGGACGAGACGGTGCTGACTGCGCGAGCGGTCGTGACGGTGCAGCGGGGACAGGTGTACCTGTACGACGGCAACCGCACCGACCGTACTGACGCGCAGCGGCTGATTCTCGCAGACACGGCGGAGCTCGACGCGACCGCCCAGGCGACGGCTTCGTTCTTCGAAGCCGGCACACTGACGGTGACGAAGTCGTTCGCCGGTGCGGGGGCGGGGCTGCAAGGCCCCATCCAGCTGATCGTGGATTGCGGTGAACCCTTCGTGTACACCGCGGACATCCCCGCCGGCGCGGACACCGACCAGGTGTTCACCTACACCGATCTCCCGGTCGACCTCATGTGCCAGGTCAGCGAACCCACGACCGGTGCGAACACCCAGGTCGACGTGACCACGGACGCTCCACAAGAAGCGGTCATCACCGCTGCCGGCTCATCCGTCACGGTGACGAACCAGGTGTCGCTCCGTCCGGGCGCGCTGAACGTGACGAAGCTGATCGCCGGTGCTGCTGCGGGTCAGCAGGGGGAGATCACCGTGCTGGTGGATTGCGGCGACGTGCTGGATGACACGATCACGATCCCCGCGGGCACGGCTGCCGGCGAGTACGTGCAGTCGTACACCGATCTTCCTGCAGGCACCGAGTGCGCGGTGACCGAGACGGCGACCGGCGCCACGGCAACCGTCGACGTCGTGACCGGTGACCCGGTGACGGTGACGATCGAGGCCGGCGCCACCGCTGAAGCCGCGATCACGAACACCTACACAGCGCACGCTCCCGCGCCAGGGCCCGGACCGTCGGGAGACGGTTCAGGGGCGGGCCGGTTGCCGGTCAGCGGGGCCGCGGCCGTTGAACCGCTGGTCGGAGCTGCCGGTCTGATGTTCCTGCTCGGCACACTGTCGGTCCTGATCGCCTCCCGTCGACGGGTCACCAGCTGATCGATCGTGGCATCCGCTGGGTGCTGACCCTTGGGGTGACCTGACCCCGCGCACGTCACCGGCTCGTTCGCCCGCTTGGGCAGCGGGCCGGTGACATGCCCATCTGAACATGAGGTTCGATCACAAGTTGGCATGACCGTCAATCCCTGGGGTGAGAAAACTAACCGGGTTACCATTTCATGTCGCGAACAGTTGGGGGACCTTCGCGGCAGCCCGTCGAAGCAAGGGGAACTTCGGCGGGCACTCACTCCTCGAGCAATATCGGGAACGACACTGCCCGTCCGCGGCGCCGCGATGGCGTCTGAACTGAGGAAGCATCATGACTGAACCGGAAAACACGCATACGAACTCCGAAGACGAGTGGAACAAGTCGACACAGCCGATCAACGTCCTCCAGCTGATCGCAGACCAGGGGAGCGGACGCCGGTCTGACCCCTCCGGCCCGCCTGAAAGATGGCGGGCGGGCGGTGAGCCCCGGGGATAGGCGGAACCGCCCCGCTCGCACGCGCCGACGTCCGCATGGCCGATCCGTCCTGTCTCAGCGGGGAACGACGCGGACCGCGATCACGCCACCCGCCGGCCCATCCTCCTCGCGTCAGGTACGGAGGTACGAGGCACCGTTGAAGTCGAGCACCGCTCCTGACGCCCAGGTCGCCGCGGGTGAACTCAGAAAGAGGACGGCCTCGGCGACCTCTTCCGGCGTGCCCACTCTCCCGAACGGACTTTGCGCGCGCAGCTCATCTCCCGCTGGGCCTGCCAACGCGGCGGACTGCCGCTCGGAGCTGATGAAGCCGGGCGCGATCGAGTTCACCACAATCCCGTGGGGTGCGAGCGCCACCGCCATCGACTGACCGAAGGCATGGAGCCCGGCCTTCGCGGCGCCGTACGCGGGGAAGTCGGGCTCGCCGCGGAACGCTCCGCGAGAGCCGACGTTGACGATGAACCCGGGCGCCTTCCGGTCGATCAGGTGACGAGCGACGAGAAAGGTCACCTGGGCGGCGCCGAGCAAGTCGACGTCCAGCATCTCCCGCCATGCCGCCTGCCAGTCTTCGTACGTCGCCCGGTCGATGCGGTGGCGGTTGCGTTCGCTCGGTGCGATGGCGGCATTGTTGACCAGGATGTCGATACCGCCGAGTTGCTCCTCCGATCGTCGCACGACCTCTGCGGCGGCATCCGGATCGCGCAGATCCCCGCCGACCACGACATGGCCCTCGCCGGCGAGGCTGCGCAGTGTCTGCTGGGCGGCGTCGTGGTCTGAGCCGTAATGCACGGCCACCCGATCACCGCGATCCGCCAGTGCGCGTGCGATTGCACGGCCGATTCCGCGCGAACCCCCGGTCACCAACGCGCGCTGTCGCTCGCCCTCTGCGCTCTCCACCATCTCGGTAGCGTAACGGGGCCCGTCGGGTCCGCGTGCCCGTTAGGCCCGCAGGAATTTCGAGGTGGATTTGCACACGGTGCGCTGTATACAGCATTATGAGCACATGGCTTCGACGTTGAACCCGGTGGCGCGCAAGCTCAGTTCGCAGATGTACGACGAACTCGAGCGCGTGATCGTCGACTGCACCCTGCCGCCGGGGAGCGCGTTGAATGACTCGGACTTGGCCGCCCAGTTCGAGGTCAGCCGCACGCCCGTCCGCGACACGCTGCACCTCCTGGAGGCGTCCGGGCTGGTGGAGCGCGGCCGCTCGACCGGGTGGTACGTCACCCCGATCCGGATGCGCGACGTCGACGAGCTCGCCGAACTCCGGGCGATCCTCGAACCGGCTGGTCTCCCGAAGATCGTGCAGTGGGATGACGAGCGACTGTCGCACCTCACCTCGATGTTCGACGACTTCAGCGACGAGGTTCCGCGTTCGGACACGGCCGATTACCTGGCGCGCGACGACGAGTTCCACCGCACACTCATCGCCGCGACCGGCAACAGCCGGATCGAGCGCATGTACCACGTGGCCGACCGCCAGCTCGCCCGGTGCAAGCGTTACGTCTCGGTCCAAGACGACGAGCGGCGCGCGACGAGCCTCGACGAGCACCTCGCCATCTGCCGCGCCCTCAGCCGCCGGGATGCCGACGCGGCGCGCGAGGCGCTGCTCGCGCACCTTGCGCGCGCGCACCGCGCGCTCGCGGTGGCCGTCGAGGCGTCCTTGGCGTAACGGCCGCACACCGACCCATCTGTTCCGGCGCTGCCGGTCCAGCCCGATACCTCTCCCTGTACCTGCACCACCCCACCAAGACACACCCCCGCATCATTCAAAGGAGAAACGATGAAGTTCCGCCGTATCACGACCGCGATCGCCGCGACGGGGATCGCCGCTCTGGCCCTCACCGGTTGCGCGGGAAACGCCGCGCCCGCGGCTACCGATGACGCCGAGGCAGGCAGCGCCATCCCGGCCACGACCATCCGACTCGCGGTCGGCGACCCGGCCGCGTCCGCAGTGGGCCGCACGGCCGACCACTTCGCCGAGACCGTCGCCGAACTCAGCGACGGCGCCATCACCGTCGAGGTATTCCCCGACGGCACGCTCTTCAACGGCGACCAGAACGCGGCGGTCAACCTGCTCGGCAACGGCACGCTCGACGCGACGATCATCTCGACGTCGGTGTACGCCTCGTTCGAGCCTGCCATGAACGCGATCAGCCTTCCCTTCCTCTTCGACGACATGGACCAGTTCAGCGAGTACCTCGCGGGCGAGCCGGGCCAGGAGCTGCTCGACTCCCTGGACGAGGACGGCATCAAGGGGCTCGCGATGCTCACGCGTACGCCTCGCGTGACGACGAACTCCAGCCACCCGATCGAGGGGCCTGAGGACTTCGCAGGTCTGAAGATCCGCGTGCCGCAGAACGAGCTGTGGGTGAAGTTCTTCGGCGAGCTCGGCGCCAACCCCACGCCGATGGACTTCAAGGAGGTCTACACGGCCCTCCAGCTCGGCACCATCGACGGCCAGGAGAACCCGCTCGAGGTCCCGGTCGCGAATAAGTTCTTCGAGGTGCAGGACTACCTGTCGCTCACGAACCACATTTCCGACGGCTACGTGCTCGGCTTCAACAAGGCGAAGTTCGACGGGTACGACCCCGCCGTGCAGGAGATCCTCGAGGAGGCCGCCGCGGACACCGCGACGTGGAAGCGGGAGACGGACGACGCCGAGGTCGAGGAGATCCTCGCCGAACTCGAGGCCGAGGGTGTGCAGATCAACGAGCTCTCCGACGACGCCCGCGCCGCGTTCCAGGAGATCGCCCTCGAGCTCTACCCCTCCTTCGAGCCGCTCGTGGGCGCGGAGTTCATGAACCGGTCGCTCGAGTTCCTCGGGCGCTGAGTCCATATCTGACCCGATTCGAGGGAGACCCATGAGCCGACCACGACACGGCGGATCGGACGGCATGCCGCCCGATACCACGCCACTGGCCGATGCGTCCCCGGCCACGTCGTCTCCAGCTGCGGCGCAGCGGGACACGACACCGACCCTGGACACGACGCCGACGGCGGCGCATTCGCTCGCCGACCCGGTCGGGGATGCGAAGCGACTCGACCGGAGCGGCTGGCTCTGGCGGATCGTGGAATTTCTGCTCGCCCTCGGCATCACGGGCATGCTCGTGACGATCGCGGTGCAGGTCGTCGGTCGGCTCTTCGGATGGTCTCCGCCCTGGACGGAGGAGGTCGCGCGGTTCCTGTTCATGGACGGGGTGTTCCTCGGCATGGCTGCCGGGTTCCGCGCGGCCGCCCACCCGCGGGTGTCCGTTCTGGTCGCCCGCGGGCCGGGCTGGGTCGCGGGGCTGAGCCTGCACGCGACCGTGGCCTGCGCGCTCTTCTTCTTCGCGATCCTCGCGTGGAAGTCGATCGAGCTCGTCGCGCAGCAGATGCACACCAATGAGACGAGCCCGGCACTCGGGCTCAGCATGTGGATCGTGACGGTGCCGCTCGCGGTCGGCTCGCTGCTCTCGATCATCGGCACGGTCCAGTCCGTGTACTTCGACCGAGGCTTGCGCAAGCGGCTTTTGAAGGGGGAGGTCATCGCATGATGAGCCTCACGTTGATCCTCGTCTTCGTGGTGTTGCTCGCCCTCGGGGTGCCGCTCGCGCTCGCCCTGGGCGTCGGTGTGACGGTGACGCTCATGGTGTTCGGGCTGCCGCTGGAGATGATGGCGCAGTCCATGTTCAGCTCGATGAACAGCTTCCTGCTCGTCGCCGTTCCGCTGTTCGTGCTCGCGGGCAACGTCATGGCGGGCGGCGGGATCTCGGAACGCATCTTCAACGGTGCGTCGGTGATCTTCGGCCGGTTCCGCGGTGGGCTCGGTCAGGTCAACATCGCGGCCAGCGCGGTGTTCGGCGGTATCTCCGGGTCGTCGGTCGCCGACGTGGTGAGCCTCGGCAAGATCGAGATCAAGGCCATGACGGATCACGGCTACCCGAAGGCCTACGGCGCCGCCATGACGATGGTCACCTCGACCCTGTCGTCGGTCATCCCGCCCAGCATCCTGATGATCATCGCTGCGTCGTCCGCGAGCGTCTCGGTGGGCGCCGCCCTCGCGGGCGGCTTCGGCCCGTCGGTGGTGTTCATCCTCGTGCTGATGGTGATGAACTACATCATCTCGGTGCGGCGGAAGTACGGCGAGATCAGCACCCAGACCCTGAAGGAGGGGCTGAAGATCGTCGTGGTGGGCATTCCCGCGATGGGTGGCCCGATCGTGATCCTGCTCGGCCTGTTCGGGGGCCTCTTCACGCCGACGGAGGCCGCGGGCGTCGCGGTGATCTACAGCGCGCTCGTCGCACTGTTCGTGTACCGGGACATGCGTCCGCGGCAGTTCCCGGCGATGCTCGTGGAGTCCGGTGTGACCACCGGGACGATCCTCTTCATCGCCATGGTCGCCGGTGCGGCGTCCTTCATCTTCACGATGGACGGACTCCCGGCGAAGGTGAGCGCCGGACTCACGTCCATCACGACGGATCCGACCTTGCTCATGCTGATCATCGGCCTGATCCTGTTGATCATCGGCGCGATCATGGACATCACCGCGGCGATCCTGCTGACGATCCCGATCCTCATGCCCACCGCTGTGGCCGCGGGTATCGACCCGGTCCACTTCATCGTGTTCCTCGTCGCCGCGCTGTCGATCGGCCTCGTGACGCCCCCGGTCGGGGTCTCGTTGTTCGCGACGTCCTTCGTGGCGAAGCTGCCGATCGAGACGATCGTGCGTGCCGCGCTGCCGCACTACGCCGTGATGCTCCTCGCCGTCGTGCTGCTCGCGCTCGTGCCCGAACTCGTGCTGTGGCCTGCTGAATGGCTCACGGGCTACGTGCCCGTTGGCCGCTGAGCGCCGCATCCCGATTCTTCCTGAACGACCTCACTATCAAGGAGTCCGATGACCTCCACCATCTCCCCGCCCCTCGTCCGCACGAGTTATATCGACGGCCGTTGGCTCGACGACCCTGAGGCGAAGGTCGTCGAGACGCACGACCCAGCCCACCCGGACGAGGTGGTTGCGCGGTACGCGCTGGCCTCCGCCGACGATGTCCGCCGGGCGGTCGCGGCCGCGGCGGCGGCGGCACCGGTCCTCGCCGAGACCACAGCGGCGGAACGGCATGACCTCGTGCACGACTTCCTGAGCCGGTGGACCTCACGGCAGGACGAGCTCGCCGAGATCGCGACGCGCGAGATGGGCAAGGCCCGTCAGGAGTCCTATGGCGAGACGGTCCGGGCTATTTTCGAGGCTCGGTTCTGGGCCGGTGAGACCCTCCGTGTCGGCGGACAGACCTACCCGAGCACCCGGCCGAACACCGACATCGCGACGGTGCGTCAGCCGCTCGGTCCGGTCGCGGCGGTCACGCCGTGGAACTTCCCGATTCTCACGCCGATTCGCAAGGTGGTGCCCGCGCTCGTCAACGGCTGCCCGGTGCTGCTGAAGCCTGCGATGCAGGCACCCGGCGCCTCGGTCATCATCGCCGAGCTGTTCGCCGAGCTGGGGCTGCCCGCGGGGGCGTTCAGCCTCATCCTGGGCGCCGGCCGCGAGGCCGGGACGATCCTCGTTGACGAGCCGGCGGTCGCCGGTATCACGTTCACCGGCTCGACGGAGGTCGGTCTCTCGATCGCGACCCGCGCGGCCGCTCGCAATGCACGCGTCCAGCTCGAGATGGGCGGGAAGAACTCGGCCGTCGTGGCCGCGGTGAGCGACGTCGATCGTGTCGCCAAAGAGATCATCGGCTCCGCCTTCACCGCCTCAGGACAGCGCTGCACGTCGATCAGCCGCGTCATCGTCCTCCGCGAGGTGCAGGCCGAGCTCGAGGAGGCGCTCGTGCGTCACGCGGCAGAGCTTGTGGTCGGCCACGGGCTCGAGGCCGGGACGACGATGGGCCCGGTCGTCGACCGGGCCGCCTTCGACCGCGCGCATCGCTACATTCGCGAGGCGCAGGCCGCGGGTGCGCGGTTGCTGACGGGCACGGATGCCTCGTCGGCCGACGCCGACGGCGGGTACTTCATCCCGCCGACCATCCTGAGCGACGTCGCCGCCGGGAGTGCGCTCGCCGTGGATGAGGTGTTCGCTCCCGTGCTCGCCGTGATCCCGGTCGCCGACCTCGACGAGGCGATCGCGGTGACGAACGAGACCCAGTACGGGCTCACCGCGTCGGTCTTCGCAGACGACGCGAGCGACGCTCGGCGCGTGGCGATGGCGTCCCGCACCGGCATGGTCCACATCAACCACGGCACGACGAGCGAGGGACACATCCCGTTCGGCGGCGTGGCGCAGTCCGGACAGGGTGCGTACGGCATCGGTGCCACCTCGTCGGAGTTCTTCACCAACCTCAAGGTCATCTACGACCAGCACGTCTGACGCGGCTCGACCTCTCGACCGCGCCCCTTTCTAGGAGTCCAATGAATTCCCATCGAACCTTCACCTTCGAGCTGCCGACCCGGATCTCGTTCGGCGCGGGAGCCGTCTCGCAGCTGCCTGACGAGATCCGCGCGGTCAACGGGACGACCGTGCTGCTCGTGTCCGACCCGGGGCTCGTCGCGGCGGGCGTCGTCGATCGTGTGACGGACCTGCTCCGCACGAGCGGCTTCGAGCCCGCCGTCTTCACCGATGTCGAGCCCGAGCCCGATGCGAAGGGCGTGATGGCGGCTGCCGAGTTGGCTCGCAGCACCGGAGCCGACGTCATCGTCGGGGTCGGCGGCGGCAGTGCGCTCGACACCGCCAAGTCCGCGGCGCTCATGGCCAGGAACCCCGGCCACATTCGCGACTTCGTCGGGCTGAACCTGCCGAGCGAGCCGGGCCTTCCGGTGATCGCCATGCCGACGACCGCGGGCACCGGCAGCGAATGCGCGATCTGGGCCGTCATCTCCGAGAAGGAACGGCATGACAAGTACGGCATCGGCGGCCGGAACATGACGGCGACCGTGGCGCTCTGCGACCCCGAGCTCACGCTCACGCTGCCCGCGCGGCAGACCGTCGGAACCGGTGCGGACGCACTCGCCCACGCACTGGAGTCGTACGTCAACAAAGCCACGCAGCCGATCTCCGAGGCGCTCTCCGAGAAGGCGATGCAGCTCATCGCCGGGTCTTTCCGCACGGCGGTCTTCAATGGCGCCGACCTCGAGGCCCGATCGAACATGATGATCGCCGCGACGATGGCGGCGTGCGCGTTCGCACCGACCCGGCTGGGGCTCGCGCACGCGATGGCCATGCCGCTGGGTGCGCTCGCGAAGATCCCGCACGGCGACGTGATCGCCATCCTGCTGCCCGAGGTCATGCGGTTCAACGCCGTCGCCGCCCAACCCCAGTTCGCCGAGATCGCCCGGATCTTCGGCGTGGACACGCGCGGACTCAGCCTCCGAGACGCGGCCAACGCCGGGGTCGAGGCGGTGAGCGTCATGCTCAGCGATGTCGGCGCACCCGCCTCGCTCGCAGCGTACGGGGTGACCGAGTCCGACCTCGAGGAGCTCGCCGTCGAGAGCATGAAGTCGGGCAACGTCGTCGTCAACCCGCGTCCGACCCGGCCCGAGGATCTGGTCGAGATCATGCGGCGGTGCCTGTGAGCGCCGCCGATCCGCTCGTCGTCCCGGCTCCGGAGCTGCAGACGTACTGCGCCGCGATCCTCGCGGCAGCAGGGCTCCCGGCTCAGGATGCCGCGCTGGTGGCCGACTCCCTGGTGGAGGCGAATCTCCGCGGGATCGACTCGCACGGCGTCAGCCGGATCCCGATCTACGTCGATCGCATCGCCCGTGGACTGACGAACACACAGCCCGAGGTCAAGATCGTCTCCGAGCGCGGCGGCGCGGTGCTCATCGACGGCGACAACGGCATGGGGCAGGTCGTCATGCAGCGCGCGGTCGAGCTGGGGCTCGAACGGCTGCCCGAGCACGGTACCGTGAGCGTCTCGGTGCGCAATTCGAACCACTACGGCTCGGGCGCCTATTTCGCCCGCCGAGCCGCCGAACATGGCGCAGCGGTGTTCCTCTATGGAAACGCCCCGGCGACCATGGTGGCCTGGGGAGGGCGCGAGCGGTACCTCGGGACGAACCCGTACACGTTCGCCGTGCCGGGCGGATCGGGCGAACCGGTCGTGCTCGATATGGCCACGAGCGTGGTGGCGCGCGGCAAGATCATCCTCTCGGCGCAGCTCGGGCAGGACATCCCGGAGGGCTGGGCGGTCGATGTGGCCGGCCGGCCGACGACGGACGCCGAGGCGGCCCTGCTCGGCAGCGTGCTGCCCTTCGGTGGACCCAAGGGCTACGGGATCGCGATGATGGTCGAGATCATGGCGGCGCTCGTGTCCGGCTCGAACTCGGGACCGGCCGTGGGGGACCTGTACGACGACCTCGAACGACCGCAGGGGGTCGGCGCGTATCTGACGTTGACCGACCTCTCCGTCTTCCAGAGCCCGCAAGAGTTCACGGCACGCATGGACGGGCTCATCGCCGGGATCAAGGCGACGGCCGCCGTCGACGGCGAGGTCCTCATGCCTGGCGAGATCGAACAGCGCACCGCCGGTGCGCGGCTCGCTGCCGGAATCCCGGTGCCTGGGGCGGTCGCGGCCGCTCTCGAGCGGCTCGCCGCCGAGCCGTTCCCCGCCCCGGATCGCGCCCTCGTCAAGGAGATCTCATGAACATCGTCCGCCTGCACGAACCGGCACCGGCCATCGCGCCCGAGCTCATCGAACGCGCGTCGCGGTTGCCCACCCCGGCGATCTCCGACAGCTCCGAACGCACCACCGGTGCGACCGGCCTTCGCCCGGTGGGGAGTTCGCTCTCGTCGCGCGGCGGCCGTTCGATGGCGGGCACGGCTCGAACCGTTCGCACGCGTCCGGGCGACAACCTCGCCGTTCACGTCGCGCTCGACCGGGGCCGGCCGGGCGACGTGCTGGTCGTGGACGCTCGCGGCGAGCTGACGAACGCGATCCTCGGTGAGCTCATGACCACGTACGCCGCCTCGCTCGGGTTCGAGGGGATCATCGTCGACGGCGCCATCCGCGACCACGACCCCATCTCGGAGGGCGGCATCCCCGTGTTCGCTCGCGGCATCTCGCACATGGGCCCGTACAAGAGCGGTCCCGGTGAAATCCACGGCGCTGCGACGATCGGTGGCGTCCCCGTGGCGGACGGTGATCTCATCGTCGGTGACGCCGACGGCGTCGTCGTGGTCCCGGCCGCACGCGTGCGAGAGGTCCTCGAGCTGGCCGAGGCGGTCGTCGAGAAGGAGGAGGGCCAGCGGGCCGACATCGAGGCGGGCCGCTGGGATCGGTCGTGGCTCGCGCCGATCGTCGAGGTCGTGCATGTCGATGCCCCTGCGCATGCCTGACCGCGACGTGGTGACGACCGGGCGGGTGGTCGTCACCCGCACGCTGCCCCCGGCGGGCATGGCCGCGCTCGACGAGCTCGGTCTCGTGATCGACGTCCTGGGCGACGCACCTCCGGAGCGTGAGCGCCTGCTGCGCGCGGTACCCGGAGCCGCTGCGATCGTGTCGGTGTTGACCGAGCGGATCGACGCCGAAATCCTCGACGCGGCCGGACCCGGCCTCCGCATCGTCGCGAACGTCGCCGCGGGCGTGGACAACATCGATCTCGCCGCGGCGGCTGATCGTGGCGTCGTCGTCACGAACACCCCGGATGTGCTGGATGAGGCGACCGCGGATCTCGCGTTCGCGTTGATCCTCGCGACCACTCGGCGCGTCGTCGAAGCCGACCGGTTCATTCGGAGCGGCGAGCCGTGGATCTGGGGCCCCAACGACTGGATCGGTCTGCAGCTGAGCGCTGGGGCGACGGTCGGCATCGTGGGGCTCGGCCGGATCGGGATGGCAGTGGCCCGTCGCGCGAGCGCCTTCGGCGCACGCATCGTCGCCACCGGCAGTCGTGCCTCGAGTGACGAGGCAGCGGCGCTGGGGGTCATCCCCGTCGAGCTCGACGAGCTGTTCCGCACGTCGGACATCGTGACGTTGCACTGCCCGCTCACCCCGCAGACGCGCGGAATGGTGGATGCGGCGCGGATCCGTTCGATGCGACCGGGCAGCACGCTCATCAACACGGGCAGGGGACCGCTCGTCGACGAGGAAGCCCTCGCCGATGCCCTCGAGGCCGGGCACCTCGCCGGTGCCGGGCTCGATGTCCACGAGCACGAGCCTCGGGTCAATGACCGACTCCGGGCGTCCGAACGTGTGGTGCTGCTCCCGCACATCGGCAGCGCGGGCGCCGCGACGCGCGATCAGATGGGTCGGCTCGCGGTGCGGAACGTCGCAGAGGTGCTGAGCGGCCGCCCGGCCGTGACCCCGGTCGGCTGACGGCCGGCCGCCCGCCCGTCAGCCGACCGGGCTCACGGGCAGGCGGCCGACCGTCACGGTCGACGTGATCTCAGCGGCCGAGGTATGCGTTTCGCGCCTGCCGCCACGCCTGCCACCGGGATTCAAGCAGGGCGGCATGATCCGGACGCGGGCTGAACCTCACCTCTGCCGAGACGGGCGGCATGTGCACGCCGGACGCCCGGGCCGCATGCCGCGCGGCGCCCACCGCGGAGAGGTGCGGTTCCTCGATCACGATCAGCTCCCGGCCGAACGCGTCGGCCGCCATCTGGACGAAGTCGCCGCCGGTCGAGAGGTCCGCGGCGACGTTCAACGGTTCGGTATCGTCGGCCGCCATGTGCTCGAGGACCAGCCGATCGGCGAACACAACGCCCTCGAGCACGGCCCAGGCGGCCAGTCGCGGCTCCGACGCGCGATCGGCGGCGGGCCCGATGAAGCCCGTGGCCGGTTGCGACATCCAGAGCGGCCCCCGCTCAGCGGTCACATGCGGCAGGAAGAACGGCGCGTCGGCGATCTCATTCAGCCCGAGCGACGCGGCCGCGGCGATCGTGTCGGCGACTGCCGAGTCGCGAACGCCGGACACGAGCGCCGCGCCCTCGGCCAGGGCGAGTCCGCCGTTCGTCGCGCCGTGCGCGAGCCAGGTGCCGGGGTCGAGATGAGCCCGCTGGAGCAGGCGCCGGTTCCGCGGATTCGGCGCCTCCCGCCAGCGCGTGACGACGTGCGTGGTGCCGAGTGAGAGCAACGTGTCGGATTCGCGACCGAGCCCGACTGCTGCGGCCGCGCTCGGCGTGTCTCCGCCCGCGACGGCGACGGGAATGTCCCGCGGCAGGCCGAGTGCCTCGGCGACGTCGGGCAGGAGCGGTCCCAGTGCCGACCCCGACGCGAGCACGGGAGGCAGCATCTCCGGCGAGACCCCCAGCGCTTCCGCGACGTCGGCGAGCCATTCCGAGCCGCCGACGACGTCGAAGCATCCGGAATAGGACGCCTGACTCGGATCGATCGCGAGCCGACCGGTCAGCCGGTGGCCGAGGACCGAGCCCACCGAGCCCAGCCAGCGGACACGGGCCGCGGCCTCGGGGTCGTCGCGCTGCAGCATGCGGTGCGCGGCAACGATCGCCGTGGCCGGCGTGAACGCATTGCCGATCCTGTCGTGCAGTTCGGCGGGGATCGCCGGTGCGGCCGCCGAGACGACCCCGGCCAAGCCGGGCGCGTCGAACCGGTAGCCGTCGCTGACGGCGACGCCGTCTTCATCGAGTGGGATGAGGACCGGCGAGTGCACCGACACGCCCACGGCGATCGTCTCCGACCGCGCTCCGCCGAGCTGCGTCACCGCCTCCACGGCGCTGGACCACCAGGTGCCCGAGTCCACGCGCCCCGTGCGGGACGCAGCGGGGTGCGTGGCGCGCCCGCGTGCGACCACCCGGCCGTCGACGTCGACCAGCACCGCCTTCGAGGCGGTCGTGCCGACGTCGAGGCCGAGGTAGAGACCGCCGACCATGTCAGGCGGGCTGGGCCGCGAGGTGGAGGCGCGCCGCATCCGTCGCCGACCGACCGTCGTGGACGATGGCACGCAGCGCCCGCACCATCCCGGTCGGGTTGTCGGCCCCCCAGACGTTCCGGCCGATCGTGAGGCCGGCCGCACCGGCATCCACGACCGACTCGGCGAACTGGAGCACCTCGAGGTCGGAGTCGAGCTTCGCGCCGCCCGCGACCATGACGAGGCCCGGCGTGCCGTCGACGACCTGACGGAAACTCTCGGTCGAACCCGTGTACCAGGTCTTGATGATGTCGACGCCCAGCTCGGCGGCCGCACGCGCGGCGTACAGCACCGATTCCGCCGTGCCCTTGCGGTCGCCCCAGAGCTCGCCGCTCGGGTAGGCGTGGCACACCGTCGGGAGGCCGACCTCGGCCGCGCGGCCGGTCACCCGCGCAAGCATCTCGAGCATCTCCGCCTGCTGAGAGGAGCCCGCGCTGATGCCGACCGCGACCGCGTCGGCGCCGAGGCGCACGGCCTCGTCGACCGAGGCGATCGTCGCGTCGTGGTGGAGGTGGAAGTCGACCGAGAAGCTGCTCGCCTTGAGGATCCACGGGCTGGGACGCCCGGCTTCGAACAGCACGGGCGCGATGCCCTTCGTGACCGTCACGGCGTCCGGTTCGCCCGCACTGATCTGCGACCAGGTGTCGGCGATCGCCGCGAGTCGCGGCGCGACGCCGCGCGGCACCGCCTGGTCCAGCGCGACGACGACCGCGCGGCCGTCCTCGCCGAAGAGCCGGCGCAGCCGGATCGAACGGCCGAGTGCGCTGGTGGCGCCGAGAGACGGGGTGTAGGGGATGGTGCTCATGCGTGTGTTCCTTCGTTCGGGACGCCGGCTCCTGCGGTGGCGTCGATGCTGATGCGGAGGTCGATGCCCTGGCGGGCGCGGTCCAGGGCGTCTTCGAGATGGTCGATGGGCAGGTGCGCGGTGACGAGGCCGTCGGCCGCGATGGCGCCCGAGCGGACGAGACCTGCCACCGCACGGAAGTCCTCGAGCGTGCACGACGAGCTCCCGACGATGAGGGTCTCGTTGTAGTGCACGGCGTTGGCCGGGATGCGGACCTCGTCCGTGCCCGTCGGGAATCCGGCGAACACGTTCACGCGTCCGCCCGGCGCGAGCATCTGAAGATAGGGCTCCATCGCGTCGGCACGACCGACCGCGACCACCATGGTGTCGAAGCCGACGCCGTCGGTGAGTTCGTCGACGATCGCGCTGGTCACCTCGTCGGGGGACAGTGCAGCGGATGCCCCGGACGCGAGCGCGACTGTACGGCGGTGTTCCGCGGGGTCCACGGCGACGACGGTCTCCACTCCGAGCGCGCGGGCGAGCCGCACATGCAGTTGCCCGAGCGGCCCCGCGCCCACGACCAGCATCGAGCGTGCGGAGCGGGCGTCGATCAGTCGCTGGCCGTTGTGCGCGCACGCGAGCGGCTCGATGACCGCGGCGACGTCGGCCGGGGTGTCTCCGACCGAGACGAGGTTCCCGGCGCGCACGGCTTCGGCCGGGACCCTCACGAACTCGGCGAATGCGCCGTCGATCTGGTAGCCGAACGCCTTGCGGTTGCGGCAGATGTTCCCTCGACCACGCACGCAGCTCGCGCACTCGCCGCACTGGACGAGCGGGTAGACGGCGACCCGGTCGCCGAGGCTGAGCCCTTCAGGAAGGGGGCCGTCGGCGGCGATGATCTCGCCGGCGAACTCGTGACCCAGCACCGACGGGTAGACGACATTCTTCGTTTTGGTGCCGTCGAAGATGCGCAGATCGGTGCCGCAGATCAAGGCCGACTCGACCCGCAGCAGCACATCGCCCGGTTCGAGTGCGGGGACCGGCACGGTCTCGATCCGCAGGTCATTCGGGCCGTTGAGCACGGCCCGTTTCATGGAGGTCGGAGTGGGGGGAGTCACGCGTGCCTTTCGTTTCGTCGGTGGTCGTCCGCCGGGGTGGCCGGCGTCGAGTCGTCCGGATGCCGCACGGTCCAGTGCGGCGATTCGGCGAACTCTCGAAGCAGGGCCGGGTCCGTGCCGGAGTCGGTGAGCAGTTCGACCTGTCCTGGCGGGGTGAACCAGTGGGTGGCCCAGGTCGCGCCGACCTTGGAGGAATCCGCGGCGACGACGGTCCGGCGGGACTGGCGCATCATCAGCGCTTTCAACGCGTTCTGCTCGGGCGTTCGCGACGAGAGCCCGCGATGCACATCCACACAGTCGGTACCGATGAAGGCGATGTCGGCATAGATGGACTCGACGACCTGATCGCTGAACGGTCCGAGCAAGGCTTGATTGACCCGGCGCAGCGTGCCGCCCGTCGCGATCACGGTGGCGTCCGAGTCCGCTTCGGCGAGCACCGCCAGGACGTTGACGCCGGACGTCACCAGGGTGAGTCCGGAGATCCCGGCCAGCTCGGCGGCGATTCGCGACGTGGTCGTGCCGGCGTCCAGGAAGACGGTCTGGCCGGGGAGGACGAGTGCGGCGGCGGCCTCCGCGATCTCCGCCTTGGCCAGCGCGTTGGTGCTGTGCCGCTCGCCGACCGGGCGCTCCTTGTGGAGCGTGTTGATCATCGCGCCGCCATGGGTGCGGATGACGGCGCCGGAGCGTTCGAGCAGGTCAAGGTCCCGGCGCACGGTAACCGGGGAGACGTCGAGGCGAACGCCGAGCGTTTCCACACTGACCGGGCCGTCGCTGCTCGCGAGCAGGTCCAGTATCTGGCGTCTGCGCTGAGGCGGTGACACGTCGCTCATGGTCCTCCTAGTGATCGAAATGATCATATGTACTGATCGTTTCGATCGCAAGTCTTCGCCTCTCGGGAGGCGGCGAGTCGAGGGGTACGATGACGACCCGATGCCCTTCACGCTCTCCGGACGCCATCACAGCGAGCTCCTCATCAAGAAGAGTCGGTTCATCGGCTGTGTCGAACCCGTGTCGGGGCGTGACGAAGCGGTCGCGCGTGTGGCCGCGCTGCGGGCGGAGCATCCGGGATCGCGACATGTTTGCTGGGCGTTGATGGCCGGCGGGCAATCCGCCGCGAACGACGACGGCGAGCCCAGCGGCACCGCGGGCCGGCCGATGCTCGACGTGCTGCGCCACCAGGAGCTCGAGGGCGTGCTCGCGACCGTGGTGCGGTACTTCGGCGGCGTCAAGCTCGGCGCCGGCGGGCTCGTGCGGGCGTACACCGACGCGGTCGCGCAGGCATTGCGTGACGCGGAGCGGGTTCCGCTGATCCGTATGCAGGAGCTGCACGCCACGGTGCCGTACGCGCTGGAGGGGGTGGTGCGGCGAGAGCTCGACGCGCAGGGCGCGACGCTGGCGGGTGTGCGACACGGGCGCGAGGTCGAGATGACCATCCGGGTTGCGGAGGATCTCGTGGACGAGCTGGTCGCGCGCGTCGACGACGTGTCGCAAGGCCGAGCGGGGTGGGCGGCGTCCGGTACGCCCCCCTGACCCTGACCGGACCGTGCGGCGCCGCGCAGGCACCACCACCCGACAGAATCGAACCGGAGAGATCGGGCGCGGGAGCGCGCCGTTCGACGAAGGTAGGGGGCGAAGGGAGCGGCCATGATCGAGATCCTGAACCGCCTCGTCGACGAGATCGAAGACCATCTCGGCGACGACCTCGACATCGACGGACTCGCCGCGGCGATGGGGACCACGGGCTATCACGCCCGTCGCATGTTCTCGTCGCTCGCGGGGATGTCGGTGTCGGACTACGTGCGGCGGCGCCGCATGACCGTCGCGGCGGCCGACCTCGTCGGCGATGAGGATCTGCTCACGATCGCCGTCCGGTACGGATACGGCTCGGTCGAGGCGTTCGGACGCGCGTTCCGTGCGGTGCACGGCGTGACGCACGGCGACGTCCGCCGAGACGGCGGCCCCCTTCGCAGTCAACCGCATCTCAGGTTCCGCCTGACCGTCGAAGGGAGCACCCGCATGGATGCCCGCATCACCGAACGACCCGCCTTCCGCCTCCTCGGACACGCGGCCCGTGTACCGCTGATCCACGAGGGCGTGAACCGGCATATCCAGCACTTCATCGCGTCGCTGCCCGAGGCCGAGCACGCGCGACTCAAGCGGCTCAGCAGCATCGAGCCGGCGGGACTGCTCCAGGTGAGTGCCGACATCGCCCCGGACGACGCAGAAGGGACCGAGCTGACCTATCTGCACGGCGTGGCCGCTGCGTCCGGCAGTGACGTGCCCGCCGACCTCGACGTGATCGAGGTCGACGCCGGGACGTGGGTGGTCTTCCGTGTCTCCGGCGCGTATCCGGCCGTGCTGCAGTCGGCGTATGCGGCGGCTGCCGCCGAGTGGTTCCCTTCGAACCCGTGGCGGCTGCGCCCGGGGCCGTCGATCGTCGCGGTGCTCGACCGCGCCGCCGACTTCAGCACCGCCTCGTGCGAGCTGTGGTTCCCCATCGAGCGCGCCTGATCGCGAGCGGTTCTGCGCCGTCACGTCGCTGGTCCGTGCCGCGCGAGAGCCCTGGAGTTCACGTGCCGTCAACGCGCCCGCCCGTTGGTGGACATCGCATTCCGCTTCGCTGAACAGCGGCCTTGCCGATGGATGCGAAGGAATGAGATGACACACAGAACGATGAGCCGGCGGCGACGGGGAGCGGCCGCCGGCCTGATCGCCGCGCTGCTCGGTGCCGCGATTGCGGCACCGACCGCGGCGCTCGCCGAACCCGCGACACCCGAGGTCCCCTCGGCGCCGGTCGTGGACGCCACGACCACCTGGTCATATCTCGACGACGGCAGTGATCCGGCGAACGGCGCCGAGCCGTTGCGGGTCTGGACGACGCCCGGCTTCGACGACCGGAGCTGGAAGCGGGGCACGGGCAGCTTCGGTGCGAAGAACGGCCAGCTCGCGCCGGTCGGTCCGCTCGTGCCGACGACCCTGCTGAACCAGTACCTCGACGGCGTCGCCGCGCCGGACGTGCCCACGTACTTCTTCCGCACGACGTTCGAGCTCGCACCCGGCGTCGCCGACGTCGTCGGCTCGGTCATCGGCGACGTCGTGTACGACGACGGCCTCGTGGTCTGGGTGAACGGTGAGCAGGTCGCCGGCTTCGATGCCGACCGGGTCACGGGTACGACCAATGTGGAGTACGCGGGGTCCGGCGCCTCCGACCCCGCGCCCGGCACGTTCGAGATCGACGGCGACGTGCTCGTCGACGGCACGAACACCGTCGCCATGGCGCTCTACCAGGACCGGGCGACGAGCTCGGACATCTACCTCGATGTTCCGTCGATCCGGCTCACGCCGGCGGGCGACCCGAACGCGCCGGTGCTGGTGCCACCGACGCGGGTGATCCTCACTCCGACCGAGACCCCTGAGACCTCCCAGTCCTTCTCCTGGCTGGCGGGGGACGCGTCGCACACCTCCGGCCAGGTGCAGATCCGGCCGGCCTCCGGCGGTGAGACCCGCACGCGGGACGCGTACGCGGCGGGCGCCGTCAACGGGAACCCGCGCCAGCACTTCTCGACGACCGTGACCGGATTGACACCCGCCACGGCATACGCGTACCGCGTTGGATTCGAGGGTGCCTGGAGCGACTGGTACGAGTTCACGACGGCCGACCCCGACGAGACGGATTTCCAGTTCGTCTACTACGGCGACGCTCAGATCGGTCTGGACTCCACGTGGCCGTCCGTCGTGCGCCAAGCCGAGGCCACAGCGCCCGAGTCGATCGGCTCGGTGCACGCCGGGGACCTCATCGACACGGCGAGCAATGAGACGCAGTGGCTGAACTGGTTCTCGGGCATGGCGACGTCCGCGGCGACGACCAATGTGATGGCCGCCCCGGGCAACCACGAGTACTCCGGCGACAAGCACCTGTCCTCGTGGAAAGCCAACTTCGAATACCCGCACAACAACCCCACCACCGAGACGATCGGCGAGCTCGCCGATCTCGCCGTGGGTGATTCATCGGTCGCGAAACAGTACGCCGCCTACTTCGCGCACTGGACCCAGTTCGCGACCGAGACCGTGTACTACACCGACTACCAGGGTGTGCGCTTCATCACGGTGAACGCCACCCGCGACACGACCTTCCTCACTCCGGACACGCTGCCTGCCTGCGTCGGTGCCGACTGCCCGTCGACCCGGGTCGCCGACCTGTGGACGCAGTTCCAGGCTGCGTGGCTCGACCACGTGCTGGAGTCGAGCCCGTCGAAGTGGAACGTCGTCACCTTCCACCAGCCGGTGTACTCGACGTCGGCGGGGCGCGACGAGCCGATCCTCCGGAAGTACTGGGTCCCCGTCTTCGAGGCGCACAACATCGACCTCGTCATGATGGGCCACGACCACACCTACGCCCGCGGGTTCAACAACGACGACCGCACCGAGGTCGACGGGGTCACGGACGGTCCGGTGTACATCGTGTCGAACTCGGGTGCCAAGCACTACGCGTTGGAGACGCCGGAGAAGAACGTCTGGACGAACAACAACGCGACGCAGGTGCTGCGGGGGGCCGGTGTCACGACGTACCAGGTCATCGATGTCTCGAAGAACCGGCTCGTCTACCGCTCGTACCTCGCCGAGAAGACGGCCGCAGCGACCACGGATCTGCCCGTCGGAGCCGTGTACGACGAGTTCACGGTCAGCAAGACCGACGACGGTCGGAAATGGGTGACCGAGGCAGGCGTTGAGCCGCCCGTCATCGAAGAGCCCGGCGAGCCGGGTGAGCCGGGCGAGCCCGCTGAGCCTGGTGGGCCGGGGGCGCCGGGGGCGCCGGGTGCGCCGAGCCCGACACCGACGGGCGAGACGACCGTGGGCGGCGGTGTGGGCGGAGGTGCGCCCGGGCAGGCGGCTGCGGCCACGTCTGCGAGCGGCCTCGCCCACACCGGGTGGGATGCAACGCCCGCGCTCTGGGTGGCCGGCAGCCTGATCGGGCTCGGCGCGCTCTCCGCAATCGTTGCGATCCGGCGGCGTCGCGCAGGCAGCGACGCCACGGGCTGCTGAGGTAGGCGGCAACACCGGATGCCTCGGCCGCATGGTGCGGCCGAGGCATCCGCTCTGGCTGATCGTCGAGTTCAACGACGGTGCGAGGGTCGCGTCGCGGCTCGGTGGCGAGCCCTGGAACGGAGGCGGACGTCACCGGGTCGCTGTCGACGGACGCGTCTGAGCCGCAGGGGTGCGCTCGCTCCAGTTGAGGAGAGCGCTCTACACTTCGAGGTGCGAGTGCTTCGCGTCGCCAGACGTGGTCGGTTCGGCCGCTCGCGCTGGTGATGGGGGAGCGGATGCGTCGGGGGACTGCACTGATCGCGGGAATGATCGCGATCGGGATCGTGGCGGGAGGTGGGCCGGCGGCCTACGCGGTCGCCTCCGACGAGGTCCCGAGCGCGACGGATGCTCCCTCCGCGACGTCCGCCACCGCAGAAGCACCGCCGCCGTCCGCGTCGCCCACGCCGGCCGCGTCGTCCGCACCGTCAGCGACATCCGCGCCGTCTGAGACCCACACGCCGTCCGACTCACCCGCGCCGTCCGAGACATCCGCGCCCGACGCGACGCGCGCGCCCGCCGCGCCCGACGCAACGCAGCCGCCGGCGCAGACCAGAGCCCCGGGCCAGACCCAAGCTCTCGCGCCCGCACAGACCGTCATCACCCCCTTCCCGCGCGGCACCCACCGCCTCGCCGGCGACGACCGGTTCGCCACGAGCGTCGAGATCTCGAAGCGGTTCGCGCCCGGCGTGCCGATCGCGTACGTCGCGACCGGGCTGAACTTCCCGGACGCACTCGCGGCCGCGGCGGCGGCGGCGCGCACCGGCGGGCCGTTGCTGTTGACCGCTCCCGACGTCCTGCCCGAGGTCGTCAGCGCCAGGCTGCGGGAGCTGGCGCCGAGGAAGATCGTGGTCGCGGGCGGCGAGGTCGGCGTCTCCGCCGACGTGTTCGCGACCCTCACCAGCATCGCCCCCACCGTCAGGGTCGGCGGAGCCGACCGGTTCGAGACCGCCGAGCTCCTGAACGCCGATGCCTTCGTGGCCGCGGATGTGGCGTACCTCGCCACGGGCTGGAGCTTCCCCGACGCGCTCGCGGCGTCGGCGGTGGCCGGCTCACGCGGTGCGCCGGTCTTCCTCGTCGACGGCGGCGCGGCCTCCGTGCGCCCCGAAACCCTCACCGGTCTGCAGCGGCTCGGCGTCACGACCGTGCGCATCGCCGGCGGCCCGGCCGTCGTGAACGTCGCCATCGAGCGGTACCTCGCGGACGCCGGGTTCACCGTGCGTCGCGATGCCGGCGAGGACCGGTTCGAGACCTCGGTCGCCGTGAACGAGGCCGCCTACGGCGGACGGTCCGGCGTCGAACACGCGTTCTTCGCCAACGGGTTCGGATTCGCGGACGCGCTCGCCGGAGCGGCCCTCGCGGCACAGCTCAGCGCACCCCTCTACCTGGTGCAGCAGGGCTGCATGCCCGAACCGGTGTCCAACTCGCTGCTGGCCCTCCCGACCGAGGCGAAGGTCGTGCTCGGCGGCCCGAACGCGGTCGGTGAGTCGGCCGCGCGCGGAGACCTCTGCCTGTCTTGGGTGAAGCCTGCCGAGGGGCGCATCACCGACGTCTTCGGCCCGCGCGCGCCGATCTGCACACCCGGCGGCTGCACCCAGTCGGTGCACCGCGGCCTGGACCTCGGAACCGGTTGCGGCGCGCCCATCCGCGCCGCGTCGAGCGGCGGGGTGGTCTATGCCGCCGTCAACGGCACCTACGGCAACTTCGTGAAGATCGCGCACGCGGGTGGCCTGCACACCGGGTACGCGCACATTCAGAACGGCGGCATCCTCGTCGCCGTCGGCGACTACGTCAGGGCCGGTCAGATCATCGGGCTCTCCGGCGCCACCGGTGCGGCCACGGGATGCCATCTGCACTTCGAGGTGTACCAGAACGGCACCCAGGTCGACCCGCAGCCGTTCATGGCGGCCCGGGGCATCTGGTTCTGACACCGCCGGCGCCGGGCTGATGCGGGGCTGATGCTCGGCGCGCCGCCCGCCGCTGCCCGGCGTGCCGCCCGCGGATCGGTGCGCGGGTGCAGGATAGGGGCATGCCTGAGCTCCCCGAGGTCGAAGCGCTCACGAGGTTCCTCCGCGGGCGCGTGGTCGGACACGCCATCGCCTCGGTGCGACTGGCGTCCATCTCCGCGCTGAAGACGTTCGATCCACCGCTGTCGGCGCTGGAGGGGGCGACCGTGACCGCGGCCGAGCGGCACGGCAAGTTCGTCGATCTCGACGCCGGCGGCACGCACCTCGTCTTTCATCTCGCGCGCGCCGGCTGGCTGCGCTGGTACGACACGCTCCCGACGACGCCGGTGAAGCCGGGCAAGTCGCCACTCGCGATGCGGCTGCGGCTCGACGACGACGCGGGCTTCGACCTGACCGAAGCTGGCACGAAGAAATCCCTGGCGGTGTACGTGGTGCGTGATCCCTCGGATGTCCCGGGCATCGCGCGACTCGGTCCCGATCCCACGTCACCCGACTTCTCGCTCGACGACTTCGCCGCCGTGCTCCGCGGGCGGCGCACCCAGATCAAGGGGGTGCTCCGCGACCAGTCGGTCTTCGCCGGAATCGGCAACGCGTACTCCGACGAGATCCTGCATGCGGCTCGCATGTCGCCCTACGCGCTCGCCGCAACGCTCACGCCTGAGCAGGTGGGGACGCTGTACTCCGCGATGCGCGACACCCTCGCCGAGGCGGTGACCGTGGCATCCGGCAAGCCGCCGGCCGACCTCAAAGACGCGAAGCGACGGGGCATGCAGGTGCACGGGCGCACGGGAGAGACGTGCCCCGTCTGCGGCGACACCGTGAGACAGGTGATCTTCGCCGACTCGACGTTCCAGTACTGCCCGACCTGCCAGACCGGTGGCAAGCCGCTCGCCGACCGGCTGCGTTCACGGCTCGTCAAGTGACGGCGGCGGCGGGCGGGCACGCTCGCCGCGGCGCGTCTGGTCCGCGGCCCGCGCGCCGACTGGCTCGCGGCACGCGCCGCGCGCCGCACCGACTCATCCGCGATGGCGGCCGGGGGCGGCGTCGTCTCGCCGATCATCGCGGAGATCGTGCGTGCGCTCGTCGCGCCCGTCTCGGTCGCCGCGGTCAGGTCGCGAGTCTTTCACGTCGGGGTCGAGGTCGTCGGCCCGGCGGAGCCGGTCCTCCGTCTCCTGCTGGAGGCCCGCTGCCTGGTTTTGACGTGCCTCGCTCTCACGGGCGAGCCGATCGGCCTCGAGCTGAGCGGCACGCGCGTCGGCGTCTGCCTTGGCGGCCTCGGCCGCGGCCTGCGCGGCCGCGACATCCTCGGCCGCCGCACGCTCCTGCGTCCGTTGCGCCTCCGCACGGATCTCTTGCGCCTTGCTGCGCTGCTGGTTCGCGCGGTTCTCCCGCGCCCGCCGCGAGGTCATCGCCACGATGATCGCGATCACGATCAGGACGATGACGACCGCGACGATGATCCAGATGAGTGTGCCGGTGTCCACGATGATCCGCCTCCTCGACGTTCGGGTGCCCCCAGTGCACCGCGATTCGGACGTGGCGGGCAACCGCTTGCGGATCGGCGGCGATTCGTGCTCAGTGCGTGTGCTGCGCGTCGGACGGCCGTCCTTGGGCGGCGTCGGACATAGCATGGCGGCGTGCCACGCACTCGCTCCACTCGCCGGCCGGACCTGACCGAGATCGCCGCACGCCTGCGGGCGGCGGGCTGTGTCTTCGCGGAGGACGAGGCCAGGTTGCTCGATGCCGCCGCCGCGGATGCGGACGCACTCGAGCGACTCGTCGTGCGACGGACACTGGGCGAGCCGCTCGAACCGCTGATCGGCTGGGTCGAGTTCGCCGGCCTCCGCCTTCGCGTCGGTCCCGGCGTCTTCGTCCCGCGCCAACGCACGACGCTGCTCGCCCGGGAAGCGGCGCGCCTCGCCGCGGAGCGAGATGCAGCGGTTGTTGTGGATCTGTGCTGCGGGGTCGGTGCGATCGCGGCCGTGGTCGGCGCGAACGCTGAACCGGGGCGGCTCGTCGCGGTCGACATCGACGCGGCGGCTGTGGAACTCGCGCGCGAGAACCTGGCCGGGTTCGGAGGAGAGGCGTACGCGGGGGACCTCTACGACGCGGTGCCGGTCGCGCTCGCGGGCGCCGTCGACGTGCTCGCGGTGAACGCCCCGTATGTCCCGAGCGGGCAGGTCGATCGGATGCCCCGTGAAGCGCGTGACTACGAGCCGAGGCGCGCGCTCGACGGGGGCCCGGACGGCCTGGACCTGCAGCGCAGGGTGATCGCCTCGGTGCGTGCCTGGCTCGCGCCCGGCGGATGCCTCCTGATCGAGTCGAGTACCGAGCAGGCGGTTCGCACCGCGTCGCTGATGACGGCGGTCGGGCTTCGGACCCGCACGCTCGTCGACGATGAGCTGGGTGCGACCGTGGTCATCGGTGGTGCGCCGCTGGAGTCCTAGGTGCTCCTGTCGCGGATCCCGGGCGGGCGGTCGGACCCTCCACCCGCGCAGCGCACGCTCGAGCAGACCTCACCCGGGCGATCTCCGCCGGGTCTCACGGTCGGCGTGCGGCGCGGCCTGCAGGATGGCGACCACTTGCTCGTCGGAGACCTGCGCGAAATCCACGTAGTGCTGCCCGACGGCCATGAAGCTCCGCGGCGACGCGAGACACACGACCTCGTCGGCCTCGCGGAAGCCGTCGATGACCTCGGGCGGTGCCACAGGTGTCGCGAGGATCACGTGAGCCGCACCCAGTTCGCGAGCCATCGCGCACGCCACCCGGGCGCTGGCGCCGGTCGCGACCCCGTCGTCGACCACGACCGCGGTGCGCCCCTCGATCGCACGTGGCGCGCGCCCGGCCCGGAACCGGGCGACCCGCGCCTCCACTTCGGCGCGTTCGCGGCGCTCGAGGGCATCGAGTTCGGCGTCGCTGATCCGGGTGTGGGCCCGAACGTCGGCGTTCCAGATCGCGGTGCCTCGTTCGCCCACCGCGCCCATCGCGACCTCGGGTTGCCAGGGCACACCGACCTTCCGCACGACGAGCACGTCGAGCGGCGCCCCGAGTGCGCGGGAGACCTCGTCCGCCACGGGGACACCGCCGCGTGGGAGCCCGAGCACGACCGGCTGCGTGAGGGGATGGGAGCGCAGCGCGGCGCCGAGTCGGCGGCCGGCCTCGCGCCGGTCGGTGAAACGTTCACCCGGTGCCATCGATCACTGCCAGTCTTCGCGCTCGGTTGGATCGGCGCTCGTGTTCGGCTCCTCGATACCTTGGGCGGCCGCTGTGCGTCAAGCCCCATCGGGCTGGATTTGGCACCGTCTATCGTGATCACTGGAACGGGAATCCACACGTGATTCGGCAGCTGACGGTACGGGGGTGCGGGACGCGACGCCGATGATCGGACAAGCCGGAGAGGGGCCGGCTCGGGCGGGCGGTGCTGGGGGCACCGCCCGCCACTTCTGTGTCTGGGTGGGTCAGTGCGGGGCGGGTGCGCCCTCGACCAGGTCAGCGGGTCTCCTGATGAACAGCGCTCCGACGATCGCCACGAGCGACAGGATCGCACCGACCAGGAACGCCCCCCGGATGCCCTGCGCTTGCGCCGCGATCTCGGCGGTGCCGGTGGCCGAAGCCGCGGCCTGCTGCCCGGCCATGACGGCGATGAACAGCGCCGTGCCGGTCGCTCCCGCGACCTGCTGCACCGTGCCGATGATCGCCGATCCGTGCGAGTAGAACCGGGGTTCGACCGAGCCGAGCGCCGACGTGAACAACGGCGTGAACATGAAGGCCAGCGCGGCGGACATGATGAGGTGCGCGAGCAGCACCAGCCAGACCGAGGTGGACTCTCCGAGCATGGTGAACGCCCACAGCACGCCGCTCAGCACCACGCTCGCCGGCACGAGGAGCGGCGTCGGGCCGACTCGGTCGTACAGGCGCCCGACGAGCGGGCCGAGCAGGCCCATCAGGAGCCCGCCGGGCAGCAGGATGAGCCCGGTCTCGAGTGG
>Ga0180223_1000822_pt1 | contig 31343 bp, 32 predicted proteins | sample eDN5th30CKraftOP_FD_151337 | JGI IMG/M metagenome (GOLD analysis project Ga0180223, IMG submission 151337) | Enriched Organic Plus compost microbial communities from Emeryville, California, USA - eDNA 5th pass 30_C Kraft OP (version 2) (version 2) ... | reverse complement strand
CCTTGTTGATGACGTAAACCCGGCCCTTGCGGCGGACCAGACGGTTGTTGCGGTGACGGCCGCGGAGCGATTTCAGCGAGTTACGGACCTTCATGGGACAATGCTCTTGCGAAAGGCCGTTTCGACAGGCCGAGTTGCTTTCAGATTTTAAGTGGCGCCCGGGCAGCAAGGCCGTCGCCGGGATGGCCGGTTTCTAGAGAGCGCCGGGCAGAATGTCAATGCAATCAAGGCTTATTCTGAACGGGCGGGGGAATAAAGCGGGTATTTTCCTGCCTTCTGCCCCTGAAATCCTTGGGAAAATCCGTCCCCTCAGCCCGCCTCCGGTTCCCGGCGCGATTTTGCGGTGGCCGCCTTGCCCAGCCGCGCCAGATGGGTGGCCAGAAACTCGATCAGGGCCTCGACACGGGCGGGGCGCGGGCCGCCCGGCGGCATCACCAGATGGGCCGCCCCTTCCGGCTGCTTCCAGCCCTTGAGAATGACCTCGACCTGCTTTTTGGCGATGGCTTCGCCGATGATGAAATCCGGCAGATCGGCGATGCCGAGCCCGGCAATCAGCGCCGGGATCACCGCCTCGCCATTGTTGACCCGCAACCGCCCCGAGGGCCGCACCGACACCTGTTCGCCTGCGGCATTGGAATAATGCCAGACCTCCGGCGTCGTCCGGTAGGCATAGGTGAAGCAGCGGTGCTGGGCGAGATGCATCGGATGCGTCGGCCGTCCATACTTCTTCAGATAGGACGGCGCGGCGACGGTGTGCACCGGCATCGGGCAAAGCCGCCGCGCCACCAGCGAGGAATCCGGCAGCCGCGCGATCCGCACGCCGATGTCGAAGCCTTCGCCGATCAGATCGACCATCGCATCGCCGAGATGCAGGTCGATCGACACATCCGGATATTGCGCGAGAAACTCCGGCAGCAGCGGCGCGATCACGCGCTGGCCGAACGTCATCGGCACCGCGAGCCGCACCAGCCCGCGTGGCGACGCCGCCTGCGACAAGGCCTCGTTTTCGGCCTCCTCGCCGTCCGCCAGCAGTTGCGCCGCGCGCACCGACAGCGTGCGCCCGGCGTCGGTCAGCGCCAGACGCCGCGAGCTGCGGTTGAACAGCCGCGCCCCCAACCGTTCTTCCAGCCGGGTGACGGCCTTGGAGACGGTCGCCTTCGACAAAGCGAGTTCACTCGCCGCCGCCGCGAACGAGCGCAACTCGACCACCTTGGCGAAGATCGCCATCGCCTCGAAATCGGGAAGTTTCGACATTACGGCCTATTAGCTAATTTTTTGAAACAATGAGTTTCAATAGTTTCTATTTCTATACCAACCGACGAGGCCTATTCAAGGGTCATCGAATTTCAACCCACGGAGAAATCCAATGACCAAGTCTCTCAATGGCAAGGTTGCTCTCGTCACCGGCGGTTCACGCGGTATCGGCGCCGCCAGCGCCCGCGCCCTCGCGGATGAAGGCGCGGATGTCGCCATCAGCTATGTCGCCTCTGCCGAGAAGGCCGAAGCCGTGGTGCGCGAGCTGCGTAGCAAGGGCGTGAAGGCCGAAGCCTTCAAGGCCGACCAGGCCGATCCGACTGCGGTCGATCAACTCGTCAAGCAGGTGTCGAAGCATTTCGGCCGCCTCGACATTCTGGTCAACAACGCGGCGGTTGCCGTCAACGGCGCGGTCGATGATCCGAACAGCGACATCAAGGCGTTCGACCGGCAATACGCGATCAACGTCAATGGCGTGATTGCTGCGATCCGCGCCGCTTCGAAACTGATGGGTGAAGGCGGACGCATCGTCACCATCGGTTCGGGCATTGCCACCCGCGCCACGTTTCCTGGCATGGCCGACTACGCCGCCACCAAGGCTGCGATTGTCGGCTACTCAAAGGGCGCGGCGCGCGACCTTGGTCCGCGCGGCATCACCGTCAACGTGTTGCAGCCCGGCTCGATCGACACCGACATGAACCCGAAGGACAGCGCGTTCGCGGAGGCCCAGCGCACGCAGCACGCGCTGCAGCGTTACGGCACGGCTGAAGAAATCGCCGCAGGCGTGGTGTTTCTCGCAAGCCCCAAGGCGTCTTTCGTCACCGGCACGGTGCTGAACGTCGACGGCGGCTTCGGCGCATAACGTAAATTTCACCGGACGCATCACGTCCGGCTTCGTTTCACAACTCAGTTGGAGGACATGACATGATCGAACTTCGTCCCTTCAGTTCTCTCGGCGGCGCCAACCACGGCTGGCTCAACGCCAAGCACCATTTCTCGTTCGCGAGCTACTACGATCCCGACCGCATGAGCCACGGCGCGCTGCGCGTCTGGAACGACGACGAAATCGCCCCCAACACCGGCTTTCCGGCGCATCCGCATTCCGACATGGAGATCATCACCTATGTCCGCGAAGGCGCTATCACGCACCAGGACTCGCTCGGCAACAAGGGACGCACCGAAGCCGGCGACGTTCAGGTGATGAGCGCGGGCTCGGGCATCCGCCACGCCGAGTACAATCTGGAGCCAGTCAAGACGACGCTGTTCCAGATCTGGATCGAGCCGACGCAGCAGGGCGGCCAGCCGTGCTGGGGCGCAAAGCCTTTCCCGAAGGGCGACCGCTCGGGCAAGTTCGTGGCGCTCGCCAGCGGCTTCAAGGATGACGCCGAGGCGTTACCGATCCGCGCCGAAGCGCGGGTGCTCGGCACCACGCTGAAGGCCGGCGAGAGCGTCGACGTGGCACTCAACGATAACCACAAGGGTTATCTGGTGCCCGCGACCGGCGCTGTCGAGGTCAACGGCGTCCGCGCCAATGCCCGCGACGGTGTCGCGATCAGCAACGAGCCGAACCTGCGCATCACCGCGCTGGAAGACTCCGAACTCGTGCTGGTGGAGACGGCGGCATGATCGACCTGTTGCTCGTGATGCCGGCGGTGACCGCCAGCCTGCGGACGCTGCTCGGCCACGCCCGGCACTGCCGCGCGCATCTGCACTGACATCAACGCCGTGGCCCGCGCGGGCCACGGCACTCCTTCCCCTCAATCAATCTGCAATTCAGTTGGAGACTTCCATGCCCAAGGTTCTGATTCTTTATTACTCCGCCTACGGCCACATCGAAGCGATGGCGAACGCGGTCGCCGAAGGCGCGCGCGAAGCCGGCGCCACCGTCGACATCAAGCGCGTGCCCGAACTGGTGCCGCCAGAGGTCGCCAAGGCCGCACATTACAAGGTCGATCAGGCTGCCCCCGTGGCGAAGATCGAGGATCTTGCGAACTACGATGCCATCGTCGTCGGCACCGGCACGCGCTTCGGCCGCATGTCGTCGCAGATGGCGAACTTCCTCGATCAGGCCGGCGGCCTGTGGGCGAAGGGCGCGCTGCACGGCAAGGTCGGCGGCGCGTTCAGTTCGACCGCGACCCAGCACGGCGGCCAGGAAACGACGCTGTTCTCCATCATCACCAACCTCTTGCACTTCGGCATGGTGATCGTTGGCCTCAACTACGGCTACGCCGGACAGATGGGCGTCAAGGAAGTCCATGGCGGCGCGCCCTACGGCGCCACCACCATCACCGACGGCGACGGCTCACGCATGCCGAGCCAGAACGAACTCGATGCCGCGCGTTATCAGGGCCGCACCATCGCCGAGACAGCGAAGAAGCTGCACGGTTGATCTTCATAAGGCGGCGTATCGCAATCTCTTGCCTACGCCGCCTTGCCGAATGCCTTGCGCAATTCGCCTTTCGCCGCCTCCAGCTTCTTGCGCCGCGTTGCCGGTAAATTCTTCCCCGCGCGGTTGATGTAGAACACCAGCATCGACATCGCCGAGCGATACGGATCGCTCTTGCGCCGGTGGCTGCGCTCGGCCGAGCGCTTCAGCGAGCGCGCGATCGCTTTCGGGCTGTCCTGCTTGAACACATCATGCTTGAGGTCGAGCGCGTCGCTGGTTTGCGTGACCCGCGCCGACCATTTTTTGGTTGTCTTGCTCGCCTTATGCGGGCGGCGTGATTTCGAAACGGCCTTGCGTGGCCGCCGCGCCGTCGATCTTGTCGCTGATTTCGCCATGACCCTGTTCCGCGAATGTTGCATCGTTCCTTCCAACGCAACATGGAGCGTCAGGTTCATTCCGCGCCAACAACCGCATCAGGACGCGCGCGCCATCGGCCGCCGCGACGTTCCGACGGAATTGCTCAGGCAGTCCGCCAGAAACAGCGCCAGTTCCGAGACGACGCGCGACGGCGTGCGGCGGCCGAACGCATAGACCACTTCCACGCTGGGCAATGACGGCAAACCGGAGCCCGGCCCAAGAACGCGCAGCGGCGCCTCAACCAGCGCGCGCGCCAACACCGTCACGCCCATGCCCTCGATCGTCGCTGCACGCAGACATTCAAAACTCGGCCCGACGAAACTGCGATGCCAGGAGCGATCCTTATCCTTCATCGCCGCCTGCGCCGAGCGGCGATAGGCGCAGCCTTCCGGAAACAGCACCAGCGGCAATGATCCCGTACGCTCCGGCGCGTAGGCCGGCCCGCTCACCCAGACAAGCTGCTCCTTGAGCACCACGGTGCCGTGCTTTGTTCCCGCATCCTGCTTGAAGAAGGCCAGATCGAATTCGCCGCGCGCGGTGCGCTTGAGCAAATTCTCCGACTGGTTCGCCTCCACTTCCAATCCTACCATCGGATGCAGGCGCTTGAACGCCGTCAGCCAAGCGGTGAAATCGCGACCGAAGAAATCGAGCGGCACGCCGAGCCTGACGGAGCCGGTGAGCGCAGCATCGGACATCGAGCCGAACGCCTCGTCGTTCAATTGCAGGATGCGTCGCGCATATTGCAGCAGCTTGTTGCCCTCGGAGGTCAGTTCAATGACGCGGCCCTTGCGGCGCTCCAGAATACTCTTGCCGACCTGCGTCTCCAACTTGCTGATCTGCTGGCTGACGGTGGACTGGGTGCGGCCGACCAATTCGGCGGCACGCGAAAAACTCATGGTGTCCGCCACGATGAGGAAGGTACGCAGGCAATCGATGTCGAAATTCATGGCGCGGCTCCGCTATCGCAAATACCGATATTGATTATCGTGTTAATCGATTTTGTCACTTTTAGCGACGGGCGTAAAGTTCGAGGACTGCAACAGAGCTGCGGATGCATGCGCCAACGGAACGGTGAGTCCCATGACGATCAAAGCCTTCGTGTTCGATGCCTACGGCACCCTCTACGACACCCACTCGGTCGCGACCGTGACCGAGGAAGCCTTCCCCGGCTATGGCGATCTCATCACCCAGATCTGGCGCATGAAGCAGCTCGAATACTCATGGCAGCGCAGCATGATGCAACGCTATGAGGATTTCGTGGTGGTCACGCGGGAATCGCTCACCTTCACGCTGAAGGTGTTCGGCCTGAAATACGATCCGGCGGTGTTCGACCGCATCATGGACAAATATGTTCATCTCGACCCCTACCCGGATGCACGCGACGCGCTGCAGGCACTGAAGGGCCACAAGCTCGCCATTCTCTCGAACGGCAGCCGCCAGATGCTGAACGATCTCGTCAAAAACACCGGCTTCGACAAATTGCTCGACGCCACCATCAGCGTCGACAGCGAGCGCATCTTCAAGCCCGCGCCGCAAGCCTACACGCTGATCGAGAAGACGCTCGGCGTGAAGCCCCATGAGGTGATGTTCGTCTCGTCAAATCCGTTCGACGTCGCCGGCGCGAAATCCTTCGGCCTTAACGTCGCGTGGATCGAGCGCGTCACCGCTGACGCGATGGCCGCCGAATTCAAGCCCGGCCAGCCGGTGACAGCTTCGGGGATGTACAAGGCAGTCCGCACCCAGATGGACGAGTTGGGCTTCCTGCCGGATCATCGCGTTCATGCGCTGGCCGAACTGCCGAAGCTCGTCGGAAAATAATCAGCTCTTGAAATACGGCTCGACCGGGCCGGAGAATTTCATGGTGATCGGGTTGCCGTGGCGATCCTTCGCCGAGCCGACGGTCATGCGCACCCAGCCCTCGCTGACGCAATATTCCTCAACATTGGTTTTCTCGACGCCCTTGAAGCGGATGCCGATGTCGCGCGACAAAACCTTCTCGTTATAGAACGGGCTATTGGGGTCGATCGACAGGCGGTCGGGAAGTTCGTCGCTCATTATTATCCTTTAATGTCGTAGCAGGCATGCCTGCCATGCGCAGCACGCCCTGCCGTTACTGGATCAGAACGGCAAATGCCCGCTTTTGAAATAATACATTGCGAGATAGCCGATCGCCAAGCCGATCACCACACCTATTGCCACTCTCATATGCCGCCTCCATTCCCCTCATCATAGACTCACATCGCCGCGATAGCACCAGGATAAGGGAACCTTCCCGTCTTACGTCCGTTTCATTTCGGTTATAGCTTTGCCGCCGGGCGGGGGCGCAGGACATAACTTCTCAGCCACGCCGGGAAAATTCCAATGGATGCTCCGCGTTCGACATCGGGTGATCGCACCCATCAGGCCGACATCGATCAGCTCTGCATCAACACCATCCGCACCCTCACCATCGACGCCGTGCAGAAGGCCAATTCGGGCCATGCCGGCGCGCCGATGGGACTCGCGCCCGTCGCCTATACGCTGTGGCAGGAGGTGCTGCGCTACGATCCCGCCGATCCGCTGTGGCCGAACCGCGACCGCTTCGTGCTGTCCTGCGGCCACGCCTCGATGCTGCTGTACTCTCTGATCCATCTGTCCGGCATCAAGCGGCTGAAGGATGGCCAGGTAACCGACAAGCTTGCGGTGACGCTCGACGACATCGAGCATTTCCGCCAGATCGACAGCGTGACGCCGGGCCATCCCGAATACGGCCATACCACCGGCATCGAGACCACCACTGGCCCGCTCGGCCAAGGCTGCGGCAACAGCGTCGGCATGGCGATCGCCTCGCGCTGGCTGGGCACGCATTACAACAAGCCGGGCCATACCGTTTTCGATTTCAATGTCTATAACATCTGCAGCGACGGCGACATGATGGAAGGCGTCGCCTCCGAAGCGGCATCGCTCGCGGGTCATCTCGGTCTGGATAACCTGTGCTGGATCTACGACAGCAACACCGTCACCATTGAAGGTCACACCGAACTCGCCTTCGATGAAAACGTCGCCGAGCGTTTCCGCGGCTATGGCTGGCATGTGACGCATGTGACCGATGCCAACGACTGCGCCCGCATTCGCGCCACGCTGGAGGAATTCCGCGAAACCAAGGGCCGCCCCACCCTCATCATCGTCAACAGCGTGATCGGCTACGGCGCGCCGGACATGCAGGGCACCTCGAAAATCCACAGCGACGCGCTCGGCGCCGACGAAGTCAAAAAGACCAAGGCCTTTCTCGGCTTTCCGCAGGACAAGGATTTCTACGTGCCGGACGGCGTGCGCGAATGTTTCCGCGACGGCATCGGCCGGCGTGGCGCGGCGGCGCGCGCAGCATGGGAAAAAGGCTTCGCGCAATATGCCAAGGAATACCACCGCGAAGCCGGGCAGATCGAACGCTGCCTGAAGCATGAATTGCCCGAGAACTGGGCCAGCACCCTGCCCGTGTTCAAGCCCGATGCGAAAGGCATCGCCACCCGCGAGGCGTCAGGCAAGGTGCTAAACGCTATCGCCGAAGAATTGCCATGGGTGCTGGGCGGTGCGGCCGATCTCGCGCCGTCGACCAAAACCAAATTGACCGGCGAGAGCATGGGCGCGCTGGAAAAGGCCACGCCCGGCGGCCGCAACATGCATTTCGGAATCCGCGAACACGGCATGGGCGCCGTCGTCAACGGCATGGGCCTGTGCCATCTGCGCGCTTTCGGCGCGACCTTCCTGATCTTCTCGGACTACATGCGCCCGCCGATCCGGCTCGCGGCCTTGATGCGGCTGCCGGTCTTCTTTGTCTTTACCCACGACTCCATCGGCGTCGGTGAAGACGGGCCGACCCATCAGCCGGTCGAACAGTTGGCAAGTCTGCGCGCCATTCCGGGTCTCGTGACGCTGCGCCCGGCCGACGCCAACGAGGTGCGCGAAGCCTATAAAGTGATCTTCAGCCTGCGGGACGAACCGGCCGCGCTGGTGCTGAGCCGCCAGCCGCTCCCGATCTTCGACCGCGGCAAATATGCCTCCGCCTCCGGCCTCGCGCGCGGCGCCTACATCATGGCGGATGGCGATGGCGAGCCGCAGGTGATCCTGATCGGCACCGGCAGCGAGGTGCAACTGTGCGTCGATGCCTATGAGGAGTTAAAATCCCGCGGCATCCGCGCCCGCGTCGTCAGCATGCCGTCATGGGACCTGTTCGAGAAACAGGACAAATCCTACCGCGACACCGTGCTGCCGCCGCACATCACCGCGCGCGTGACTGTGGAGCAAGGCTCCACCATCGGCTGGGATCGCTACGCAGGCCCTTCCGGTGCCATCATCGGTATGCATACTTTCGGCTCGTCCGCGCCGCTGAAGGATCTGTTGAAGAAATTCGGCTTCGCACCGGATAAGGTGGTCGAAGCGGCATTGCATCAAATCGAACAGAACAAGGCATCATGAATCCTCTCAAAGAATTGCAGAACCACGGCCAGTCGATCTGGCTCGATTTCCTCGCGCGCGGCTTTATCGCCAAGGGCGAATTGAAGGCGCTGATCGAGCGCGACGGCGTGCGCGGCGTCACCTCCAACCCATCCATTTTCGAAAAGGCGATCGGCAGCAGCGACGAATACGATTCCGCGTTCGAGAAGCTGCTCAAGGGCGGCGACCGCTCGGTGATCGACCTTTACGAGGCGGTCGCAATCGAGGACATCCAGAATGCCGCCGACGTGCTGAAGCCGGTCTATGACGAACTCGACGGCCACGACGGCTATGTCAGCCTCGAAGTGTCGCCCTATCTGGCGCTCGACACCGAAGGCACGCTCAACGAGGCGCGGCGGCTGTGGCAGGCCGTCAGCCGCAAGAATTTGATGGTGAAGGTGCCGGGCACGCGCGAGGGCCTGCCCGCCATCGAACAACTCACCGCCGAAGGCATCAGCATCAACATCACTCTGTTGTTCTCGCAGAAGGTCTATGCGCAGGTACTGGAGGCCTACATTTCGGGCCTCGAGAAATTCGCAGCGACGGGCGGCGACATCTCCAGAGTGGCGAGCGTCGCCTCGTTCTTCGTGTCCCGCATCGATACCGCCGTGGACCGGCAACTCGACGACAAGATCGCTGCCGCCAACGATGACGACCGCAAGGCGCAGTTGGCTACACTGAAGGGCAAGGTCGCGGTCGCCAATGCCAAGCTCGCCTATCAGCACTACAAGAAGGTCATAGCCTCCGACCGCTGGAAGGCGCTGGAAGCCAAGGGCGCGCGCGTGCAGCGCCTGCTCTGGGCCTCGACCGGCACCAAGAATAAAGCCTACAGCGACGTACTCTACGTCGAAGACCTGATCGGCAAGGACACGGTCAACACCGTGCCGCCGGCCACACTCGATGCGTTTCGCGATCACGGCAAAGTCCGCGACACGCTGGAAGAGAACGTCCAGGAGGCCGAAGGAATCTTGTCCGGCCTGATGCTCGCCGGCATTTCGCTCGACGCCATCACCGACCACCTGGTGGAAGACGGCGTGCGGCTGTTCTCGGAGGCTGCCGACCAGTTGCTTGGCGCCGTTGCGGCCAAGCGTGCGCGGATGCTGGGCGCGAAGATCGACACGCAGGCGCTTTCGCTCGGCGACGATCTCACCCGCTCGACCAAGGCGCTGACCGACGACTGGCGCGCCGAAGGCAAAGGCCGCAGGCTGTGGAAGCGCGATGCCTCGGTGTGGACCAGCCACGACGAGGCGAAATGGCTCGGCTGGTTAGATGCCGTTCAACGCGAACAGGAGGAGCTTCCGCTCTACTGGCGCTTCGCCGACGCCGTGAAGCGCGCGAAGTTCACCGATGCCGTCGTGCTCGGCATGGGCGGATCGAGCCTCGGGCCGGAAGTGCTCGCCACCACCTTCAAACAGGTGAAGGGCTTCCCGAAGTTGCACATCCTCGATTCCACCGATCCCGCGCAAGTACGCCGCGTCGAGAAGTCCATCAACCTCACCCGGACGCTGTTCATCGTCTCCAGCAAGTCCGGCGGCACCACCGAGCCGAACGCGCTGATGGATTATTTCTTCGCGCGCGTGGAGAAGGTCAGCGGGCAGAAGCCCGGCGTGCATTTCATCGCCGTCACCGATCCCGGCTCGTCGCTGGAGAAGGTGGCGCGCGAGCGCAACTTCATCCACGTCTTCCATGGCGAGCCGAGCATCGGCGGGCGCTATTCGGTGATCTCGCCGTTCGGCCTTGTGCCTGCGGCTGCGGCCGGCATCGGCCTTGAGAAGTTTTTGGAATCGGCGGGCGCGATGGCGCATGCCTGCGGCGCGGACGTGCCGCCGCACGAGAACCCCGGCATCCAGCTTGGCCTCGCGCTCGGCGCGGCTGCCCGCGCGGGCCGCGACAAGGTCACGCTCTCGGCCTCGCCGCAGATCGCGGACTTCGGCGCGTGGACCGAACAGTTGATCGCGGAATCCACCGGCAAGAACGGCCGCGCGCTGATTCCGCTCGCCGACGAGCCGCTAGGCAAACCCGATGTCTATGGCGATGACCGCGTGTTCGTCGATCTCGCACTCAAGGGCGACACCTCGCGTGAACCCGCGCTCAAGGCGCTCGAACAGGCTGGCCATCCCGTCATCCGCATCGCGGTGACCGACGTTGCGCATATCGGGCAGGAATTCTTCCGCTTCGAAATGGCAACCGCGGTTGCGGGCAGCGTGATCGGCGTCAATCCGTTCGACCAGCCGGACGTCGAGGCCGCGAAGGTCAAGACCCGTGAACTCACCGCCGCCTTCGAAAAATCCGGCGAACTGCCGCAGGAAGAGCCGCTCGTCACCGACGGCAATCTCGCGGTCTACACCGACCGCAACAACGCCGACGTGCTGCGCGAAGCAGGCGCGGACGGCACCGTAGAATCGTGGCTCAAGGCGCATTTCTCGCGCATCGAGTCCGGCGACTATGCCGCCCTGCTCGCCTATATCGACCATAACGACAAGGACATCGCCGCGCTTCAGAAGGCGCGCCTCGCGATCCGCGACACCAAGCGGGTCGCCACCTGCGTCGGCTTCGGCCCGCGCTTCCAGCACTCCACCGGGCAAGCCTACAAAGGCGGACCGAACACCGGCGTCTTCGTCCAGATCACCGCCGACGACGCCAAGGATCTGCCGGTACCGGGACAAACCGCGAGCTTCGGCATCATCAAGGCAGCGCAGGCACGCGGCGATTTCGACGTGCTGACTGAGCGCGACCGCCGCGCGTTGCGGCTTCACATCAAGGGGGATGTTTCCAAAGGCCTCGCCGCCATCAACAGCGCGGTCGCCAAAGCCCTGTCATAGGATTACGTCATGCAAATCGGACTTGTCGGCCTCGGCCGGATGGGCGGCAACATCACGCGCCGCCTGATCGAAATGGGCAAACACGAGGTCGTCGTGTTCGACGTCAATCCCAAGGCGGTCGACGAACTGGCGCATCACGGCGCGATCGCCGCCGCTTCGCTGAAAGATGTCGCGGCGAAGCTGAAAGCGCCGCGCACCGTCTGGATCATGCTCCCCGCCGGCAAGATCACCGAGGACACCATCCACGCGCTCTCCTCCATTCTGGAAAAAGGCGACACCATCATCGATGGAGGCAACACCTTCTGGCAGGACGACGTGCGCCGCGCGCAGGCGCTCAAGGAAAAAGGCATCCACTACATCGACGTCGGCACCAGTGGCGGCATCTGGGGCTATGAGCGCGGCTACTGCATGATGATCGGCGGCGACAAAAGCAATGTCGACCGGCTCGATCCGATCTTCGCCACCCTCGCTCCCGGTGAAAGCGGCATTCCGCGCACGCCCGGCCGCGAGAAACGCGATCCGCGCGCCGAACAGGGCTACATCCATGCCGGGCCGGTCGGCGCCGGGCACTTCGTCAAGATGGTGCATAACGGCATCGAATACGGCCTGATGCAGGCCTACGCCGAAGGCTTCGATATTCTCAAGAACGCCAACATCGACGCGCTGCCGCCCGAGCATCGTTTCGATGTCAACGTCGCGGATGTCGCGGAAGTCTGGCGGCGCGGCAGCGTGATCTCGTCATGGCTGCTCGATCTCACGGCAAGCGCGCTCGCGCGCAACGACACGCTCGATCAGTATTCCGGCTTCGTCGAGGATTCCGGCGAGGGCCGCTGGACGGTTGCCGCCGCGATCGACGAGTCCGTGCCCGCCGAGGTCATCACCGCCGCCTTGTTCGCGCGTTTCCGCTCGCGCAGGGAACACACCTTCGCTGAAAAGATTCTCTCTGCGATGCGCGCGGGCTTCGGTGGCCACAAGGAGCCGCAGCAGCATCCCGATGCGCCGGGCGCCAAGGCGCCGGAGAAGCTCAAGCCGAAAGACTAAGCAGGAGTCCGCCCATGATGAACGCCGATGCCGTGAACGCACGTTCCAGAATTCCGGATTCGTGCTGCTTCGTGATCTTCGGCGTGACCGGCGATCTCTCTCACCGGCTGGTCATTCCCGCGCTCTACAATCTTTCGGAGGCCGGGCTGCTGCCGGAAAAATTCTGCATCATCGGCGTGACGCGCACCGAGACGCAGAGCAAGACATTGAAAACCGACCTGATGAAAGGGCTGGAGAAGCACGCCACCCGCGCGGTGAAGAAGGATGTCGCCGACAAACTGTTCGGCTGCCTCACTTCGATCCACACCGACCCCAGCGATCCCAAATCCGTCGAGAACCTCAAGGCGCAGCTCGAGAAGGCGCGCAAGGATAAAGGCATCACCAACCACCTGTTCTACCTTGCGGTGCCGCCCGGCGCGTTCAAGCCGATCAGCGAAATGCTGGGCGCGGCGGGCCTCTTGAAGGAAAGCAAGGATGCCTGGCGGCGGCTGGTGATCGAAAAGCCGTTCGGCACTGACCTGCAATCGGCCAAGCAGCTCAATGCCGACCTGCTCAAGCTTGTCGACGAGCATCAAATCTACCGCATTGACCATTATCTCGGCAAAGAGACGGTGCAGAACATCCTGGTGCTGCGTTTCGCCAACGGCATGTTCGAGCCGATCTGGAATCGCAATCACATCGATCACGTCCAGATCACCGTGTCGGAAACCATCGATGTCGGCACGCGCGGCAGCTTCTACGAGCAGACCGGCGCGCTGCGCGACATGGTGCCGAACCATCTGTTTCAGCTGATGGCGCTGGTGGCGATGGAGCCGCCCTCGCGGTTCGATGCGCATTCGGTGCGCTCCGAAAAAGGCGAAGCGCTGGCGGCGATCCAGACCCAGACCGAGGCGGAAGCGTTGAAGAATTCGGTGCGCGGGCAATATCTCGCGGGCCGCATCGGCGACCGGCAGGTGGGTTATTATCGCCAGGCCAAGGACGTCTCCCCCGACAGCACAGTGGAAACCTACGCCGCGCTGAAGCTCACCATCGACAACTGGCGCTGGGCGGGCGTGCCGTTCTATTTGCGCACCGGCAAGGCGCTCGCCGCCAAGCGCACCGAAGTCGCGATCCGTTTCAAGCAGGCGCCGTTCTCGATGTTCCGCACCACCGAGGTCGAGCGGCTGTCGCAGAACTATCTCGTCATCGGCATCGAGCCGACCGAAGGCATCATGCTGCAGTTCAACACCAAGGTGCCGGGCCCGCAGGTCACGATCGACGGCGTCGAGATGAAGTTCAGGTACAAGGACTACTTCAACGCCACGCCGAACACCGGCTACGAGACGCTGATCTACGATTGCATGATCGGCGACAACATCCTGTTCCAGCGCGCCGACGGCGTCGAGGCCGGATGGGCCGCGGTGCAGCCTTTCCTCGATGCCTGGAAGAAGGCCGGCGCCAAGGGGCTTGCGATGTATCAGGCCGGCTCCGACGGGCCGGAGGAAGCGCACGAATTGCTGGAGCGTGACGGCCGCCGCTGGCGCGCCATCGACGGTGAATGAGATGTCCCGGTCGCATATCATCGTCGAACGGGATGCGGCCGCCCTGGCCGAGCACGTCGCGCAAAATCTTGTGGCACGCGCAAGAGAAAACACCGGCGAGCCTGCGATCTGCCTCACCGGCGGCTCGACGCCGAAGCGGCTCTACGAATTGCTGGCGACGCCGGAATGGCGCGCGCGGGTACCATGGCCGCGGCTGCACTGGTTCATCGGCGACGACCGCTTCGTGCCGCCGGACGACGCGCTCAGCAATATCGGCATGGCGCGCCGCGCCTTTCTCGATGGCTGTGCACCGCCCGAAAACGTTCACGCGATCCCGACGGATGCAGCCTCGCCGGATGAGGCCGCGCAGCTTTACGAACGGACGCTGCGCGCATTTCAAGCCCGCCACCGCTCCGATAACGCGCCGCTGTTCGATCTCGTGCTGCTCGGCGTCGGCCCCGACGGCCACACCGCTTCATTGTTTCCCGGCTATCCTGCCGCCTCCGAGACCGTACGCTGGGTCACTGGCGTGCCAAAAGCACACGTCGCCCCCTTCGTGCCGCGCGTCAGCCTGACGCTGCCCTGCCTCGCGCAATGCCGCGAGATGCTGCTGCTCGCCTCCGGTCACGACAAGCGCGCGATCCTGTCCCGCGTGTTCGCGGGCGAGGATTTGCCTGCGGCGCATGCGAAGTCCTCGCGCGGCGAAACCTGGTGGATGATCGACAAGGCCGCCGCTCCCGAGCCGCGTGAGGCCTGATGGCAACAAAACCCGGCATCAAAGCCGTGATCGTGATGGGCGTGTCCGGCTCGGGCAAGACCACCATCGCGCAGGCGCTGGCCGCGCGCACCGGCTTCATCGAGCGCGATGGCGACGATTACCACCCCGCTGCCAACATCGAGAAAATGAAGGCCGGAATTCCCTTGACCGACGACGATCGCCTGCCCTGGCTGCGCGCCATCGCGGAGGCCGTCGACCGTTATGCAAAGAACAATACGCCCGTCATCATCGCCTGCTCGGCGCTGAAGCAGGCCTATCGCGACATTCTGGTGCATGGGCGCAAGGATGTGCGCATCGTCTATCTCAGCGGATCAGCCGAGTTGATCGCGCAGCGCCTTCAGCACCGCAGCGGCCACTTCATGCCGCCGGGCCTGCTCGACAGTCAGCTCGCCGCACTGGAACCGCCGCAACCCGATGAACATATCCTCACGGTGGACATCGCCGCACCGGTCGATCGCATCGTCGATCAGATCGTCGCCGCCTTGCATCTGCCGGACATTGCCGGAGCCCGCGCCTCATGAGTTCGATCCGCCTGGTTGTTTCCGATGTCGACGGCACGCTGGTGACGCGCGACAAGCAACTGACGCCGGCGGCCATCGCCGCGGTTCACAAGCTGCACACGCGCGGCATTCCGTTCACCGCCGTCAGCAGCCGCCCGCCTTTCGGCATGCGGATGCTGACCGCACCTCTGAAACTCATGCTGCCGATGGGCGCGTTCAACGGCAGCACCATCTTCAACCCGGATCTGTCGCTGGTGGAGAGCCACACCATTCCGCGCGACGCGGTGGATGTCGCACTCGAAATGCTGACCGCCTGCGGAGCCGAGATCTGGTTGTTCACCGCCGACCGCTGGCTGGTGACGCGGGACGACACGCCTTACGTGTCGCGCGAACGCCGCACCGTGGATGCCGCCCCGCAGATCGTGGACGATGTGGCACCCTATCTCGGCAATATCTGCAAGATCGTCGGCGTCAGCGACGACTTCGATCTGCTGGCGAAATGCGAACCCGATTTGAAGGCCGCGCTCGGCAAGGCCGCCCACGCCGCCCGCTCGCAGAATTATTATCTCGATGTCACGCCGCCCAGTCTCGACAAAGGCACCTTCGTCGAAGCCATCGCGAACAAGATCGGCGTCACGCTCGATCATGTCGTTACCATCGGCGACATGGCCAACGATCTGCCGATGTTTCTCAAAAGCGGCGTGTCGTTCGCGATGGGCAATGCCAGCGATGCGGTGAAGAAGCGCGCGACATACACCACGTCCTCCAATGAGGAAGACGGTTTCGCCGCCGCGGTGGAGAAGATTCTCGAACTCGCCTAACTCTTCTTCGCGCGCTGCACGGCGGGCTTGTCCGGGTGAAGTGCCGCGAAAAGATTCTGCGCGGTGTTGATCATCGCGATATGGGTCAGCGCCTGCGGGAAGTTGCCGGTCTGGCGCTTCAAGACCGGATCGTATTCTTCCGACAGCAGCCCGACATCGTTGGCGATGCCATGCACCCGCAAATACAGTTCGCGCGCGTCATCGACGCGGCCAAGCAGCACATAAGCATCCGCGAGCCAGAGCGTGCAAGCCAGGAATGCGCCCTCGATCGGCTGCACCTCGTCGTCATGCGGCTCCTGCGGATCGTGCCGCAACACGAAGCCATCCGGCATCATCCGCCGCTCGATCGCGGCGATGGTCCCGACAATGCGCGGATCGTCCGGCTTGAGGAAGCCGACCGCAGGTAGCAGCAACAGGCTCGCGTCCAACATCTTCGAGCCATAGGATTCGACGAAGGTGTTTTCCTCCGCATCGAATCCGTTGGCGCAGATGTCCGCATGGATGCGGTCGCGAATGGCGCGCCATTCCTCCACCGGCCCCTTCATGCCAAACTTTTCCACGCCGAGGACGCCGCGATCGAACGCCACCCAGCACATCGCTTTGGAAAAGACATAATGGCGGCCGGGGCCGCGCCGTTCCCAGATGCCGCAATCAGGCTTGGTCCACACCTTCGCGAGGTGTTTGAGAAGCGCGACCTCGACGGGCCAGGTATTCCCATCAAGCTCGATTTTATGGACGCGCGCCTGGTGGAAAGCGTCCATCAACTCGCCATAGACATCGAGCTGGAGCTGCGCATGCGCCGCGTTTCCGAATCGTACCGGCTTGGAGTTCTCGTAGCCCGGCAGCCAGTCTGCTTCCCATTCCAACAGGCGACGATGCCCGGTGATGCTGTACATGATCTGCATGTCGGCCGGCGCACCCGCGACCGAGCGCAGCAGCCATTGGTGCCAGGCAACCGCCTCCTCGTCATAACCGCTGTCGATCAGCGCGAGCAGCGTGAAGGTCGCGTCGCGCAGCCAGCAGAAGCGATAATCCCAGTTTCGCGCGCCGCCGATCTTCTCCGGCAGCGATGTTGTCGGTGCGGCGACGATACCGCCGGTCGGCGCGTAGGTCATAGCCTTGAGCGTAATCAGCGACCGCTGGATGAACTCGCGATGCTTGCCCTTGAAGTTGCCGCGCGACGACCATTCGCTCCAGAACGATTCGGTTTCCTCCAGCGCGGCCTCGACATCGATCGGCTCAGGCACCGGAAGATGCGAGGGATCGTAGGTCATGACATAATGAAACGTCTCGCCCTCGCGCACCTCGAAATCGGAAACGGTCGTCATCCCCTCGCCGCGCATCTCGACGTTGCTGCGCAACACCACCATGTCGGGACCCGCGATCGCCTGCAGCGTGCCATCCTTCAGCCGCTGCACCCAGGGAACGTTGCAACCCGACCCGAAACGCAGCAGCAGCTCCATCCGCATGTTCACCGTGCCGCTGTCGCCGCGCACCAGCCGCACGATGTCGGACGCCTCACCGCGCGGCGGCATGAAGTCGATCAGCGTGCAGGTGCCGCTCTCGCAGGTGAAGGTGGTTTCGAGAATGAGGGTGTCGCCGCGATAGGCGCGCTTGATCTTGAAGGGTTCGCTCTTCGGCGCGATCCGCCAGCGGCCATGCTCGGGCGTACCGAGCAACGCCGCGAAACAGGCATCCGAATCGAATGTCGGCCAGCACAGCCAGTCGATCGAGCCGTCGCGGCTCACAAGCGCGGTGGTGAGGCAATCCCCGATCAGGGCGTAATCTTCAATGGGAGACGGCAAAAACCGGACCTCGTCAAAGGCATAATAAAACCGCGCCAGAGCGGCACGTTCGCATATCAACGGCCATGTTACAAAAAAGTTCGCGCGCAGGAAGCTGCTTCCGGCGCGCGAAATGTCCTGAATTTAATGTCTAGAATTTTATGCGAGACGTAAGCTCAGTTCGCCACCAGCACCATGTCGAGCACGGCGCTGTAATGGCAAGCGGCGGCAAGCAGCACGAAGCCGTGCCAGATCGCGTTCTGGAAACGCAACCGCTGCCAGGCATGAAAGATCACGCCTGCCGAATACAGCACGCCGCCAATGGCGATCAGCCACAGCGTCGTGCCGGGCAGCGAGGCCGCGATGGAATCGTAGGCCACTATTCCACTCCAGCCGAGCGCCAGATAAAGGCCGACGGCGAGCCGGTCGAAGCGGCCGGGGTAGAAAATCTTCAGCGCGATGCCGAGAAGCGCGACGGACCAGACCCCGGCGAGCAGCGCGAGGCCGAGGGTGCGGTCGTTCATCTGCGTGAGGAACGGCGTGTAGGTCGCCGCGATCAGCACATAGATCGCCGAATGGTCGAAGCGGCGCAAAACCCATTTCACCGGCGACACCGGCCACAGATTGTAAACCGCCGAGAACGCCAGCATGGCCACGAGCCCGGCGGCATAGATCGAGACGGTCACCACATCGAGCGTGGAAGCGGAGAGACCCGTGAGCACAACCAGCGTGATCGCGGCCACCAGCCCGAGCGACAGGCCAGTAATATGCACGACGCTGTCGGCGATCAGTTCGGCCCGGTCATACGACCAATGGATCGCCCTGCGTCCCGGCAAGACAGGCAACGCCACCAACTCTTTCAATCGAAAAATCGTCATACCACTACGCTTCAATTTCACTCTACGCCTTGACCCACAACAAAACCCTACCGGCCCAATCCGGCCGTCTCATGACAAGATGCCGACACTTCCTGTCAATTTCGCAACTTGATTTCGGGTTCCATCATCGCCAGCTTTCAGGAAGCTCGCCCCATCCCTCCCTCTCATTTGATTGAATAATGGCCCCCGCTTTGTCCGACATTCTCGACGATCTGCGGCTCTCGGCGCGCTCGCTGCTCGATTACGGCGAGAGCCTGCTGAATCCGACGGTCCGCCTCGGCGTCACCGGCCTCTCGCGCGCGGGCAAGACGGTGTTCATCACCGCGCTGGTGCACGGCTTCCTGCGCGGCGGACGCTTTCCGGTGTTCGAGTCGCTCTCCAGCGGGCGGATCGCGCGGGCACGGCTGGAGCCGCAGCCGGACGACGGCATTCCACGCTTCGCCTATGAGCAGCATCTGCATACCCTGATCGAGAAGCGGCTGTGGCCGCAATCGACCACCGACATCAGCGAATTGCGGCTCGCCATCGACTACCAGCGCGAGAACGGCGCGATGCGCACGCTGACGCTCGACATCGTGGATTATCCGGGCGAATGGCTGCTCGACCTGCCGCTGCTGCACAAAAGCTACGAGCAATGGTCGGCGGAAAGCCTTGCGCTGTCGCGCGAAGGTCCGCGCGCCGCATTGGCCGCGCCATGGCATGCCCACCTGAACAGCCTCGCCCCGGTTGCGCCGGAAAACGAAATCGTCGCGCAGACAGCGGCCAAGCTGTTCACCGATTATTTGCGCACCTGCCGCCAGGAGCAGTTCGCCATGAGCCTGCTGCCGCCCGGCCGCTTCCTGATGCCCGGCGCGCTGGCGAACTCGCCCGCCCTCACCTTCGCGCCGCTCGACGTGCCCGAGGGCGGCACGCCGCCGCCGAACTCACTGTGGGCGATGATGCGCCGGCGCTATGAGTCTTATAAGGACATCGTGGTGCGGCCGTTCTTCCGCGATCACTTCGCCCGGCTCGACCGCCAGATCGTGCTGGTCGATGCGCTGGCCGCGTTCAACGCAGGCCCCGAAGCGTTGCGCGATCTCGAAGGCGCGCTGGAAGGGATTCTCGGCTGCTTCAACACCGGGCGGCGCACGCTTTTGAGCATGATGTTCCGCCCGCGCATCGACCGCATCCTGTTCGCGGCAACCAAGGCCGATCACCTGCACCATGTCAGCCACGACCGGCTGGAGGCGATCCTGCAACGGATGGTCGAGCTTGCCGCCGCCCGCGCCGAATTCGCAGGCGCTGCGACCGACGTTGTGGCACTCGCCGCCGTGCGCGCCACCCGCGAGGCAAGCGTGCAGCATCACGGCGAAACGCTGCCCTCCATCATCGGCACGCCGATGCAGGGCGAAACTCTCGGCCGCGAGACGTTCGACGGCGAGAGCGAGGCCGCGACCTTCCCCGGCGACCTTCCGGCCTCACCGGATGCCCTGTTCGCCAAGGACAGTGTTTTCAAAGGCTCGGGCTCCGCACCGGCCCATGAGGCCGATTATCGCTTCCTGCGTTTCCGCCCGCCCCGGCTCGATCCTGCGCAGGGCGAACCCGCGCTGCCCCACATCCGCCTCGACCGCGCGCTGCAATTCCTGATCGGAGACAAACTGCAATGAGCGAGCGCAGCCACCCGCGCAAACCCGCCTCGTTCCGGCTCGACGATCCGCGCGTCACGCTCGCGGAAGCCGGCGAGAGCGGACGCGCATCCCACGGCGGCATCCGCATCACGCCGGAGCCGGATGCGCCGGCGTTACCCGCACCCATTGCGCCGGTCCATCCGCGCCGCAAACGCTTTCCGTGGGGCGGGCTGTTCTGGACCGCGCTCGGTGGCCTTGTGGTGCTCGGCCTCGGCCTCGGCGCGGCCAATCTGATCGAAGATCTGTTCGCGCGCAGCGAGGCGCTGGGCTTCACCGGCATCGCGCTCGCAATTCTGTGTGCGCTGGCCTTCATCGTGATCGTGTCGCGCGAGGCGCTGGCTCTGGCGCGGCTCGACACCATCGAGCAGTTGCATGCGCGCGCCGACGCCGTGCTCGTTTCCGACGACCGCAAGGAGAGCGATGTCATCGTCCGCGATCTCTTGAAGGTCGCACACGACAATCCGCAGCTCGCTCACGCCCGCGCGGTGATGCTGAGCCACACACACGATATTATCGACGGCGCCGACATGCTGCGGCTTGCGGAGCGGACCTTGATGGCTCCGCTCGACCAGGAAGCGCGGCGGCTGATCTCGAGCGCGGCCTCGCGCGTCTCGCTCGTCACCGCTGTCAGCCCCGGCGCTGTGATCGACATGCTGTTCGTGTTCGCCGCCGCCTTGAGACTGGTGCGGCAGCTCGCACGGCTCTATGGCGGGCGTCCCGGCACGCTCGGCATGATCAGACTGATGCGACACGTCATCGCACATCTCGCCGTCACCGGCGGCATGGCGGCGAGCGACAGCCTGATCCAGCAGGTACTCGGGCACGGCGTCGCGGCGAAACTCTCCGCGCGACTCGGCGAAGGTATTTTGAACGGCCTGCTTACGGCCAGGCTCGGGCTTGCCGCCGTGGATGTGACGCGGCCGCTGCCGTTTTCGGCGCTGCCCCGCCCGGTCCTCTCCGATCTGGTGAAGGACCTGATGCGCCGGGCCGATCCGGCGGCCCGGATCGAGGCGCAAAAAAATCTCGATTCCCTTGAACCCGAATGAACCTGCCCGGCGGGTCGCGCAACCAACGATTATCGGGCCAGTCCGGCCCTTTCATCGGAGAACGACCATGTTGCGCAAACTCACCCTTGGACTTGCCGCCGCCACCGCTCTGACCGTCGCCGCCCTCGCGCCGACCGCCGCATCCGCCCACGGCTGGCATCATCATCACGGCTGGCACGGCGGCTATGGCCTCGGCTTCGGCATCGGCCCGGTCTATGCCGCCGGTCCCGTTTATGACGACTGCCTGCGCCGCCAGCGCGTCATGACCCGCCACGGCTATCGCTGGCGGACGGTGAACGTCTGCTACTGAGCCGAGCTGTCATGAGGACCACTTTCCGGCCCTGTCCCCGGCCGGAAGGTGGTCTCTTCGCATTGCAATATGCCCGCCGGGGAGCCGCCCGGTCCCGGTACCGGCAGCCAAATCCGGGCTTTGCCGCTTTACCGCAAGCATAAATTGCGTATCGTGTGCGCCGTTGGACACGCATCCGCGCGCCGACTGGTATCTTTCTGGAGAGTGACTAATGGCTAAAGGGACTGTGAAGTGGTTCAACCCGACCAAGGGCTACGGATTCATCCAGCCCGCAGGCGGCGGCAAGGATGTGTTCGTGCATATCTCGGCGGTTGAAAAGGCGGGCTTGTCTTCGTTGAACGAAGGGCAGACCATCGAATTCGAAGAAGTCGCCAACCGCGGCAAGACGTCGGCAGAAAACCTGAAGGTTTGATCCGGCCTTCGCGAACCTGAAGTCTCTTCGGGTCCGCGCTTAATTCGGCACAAGATCGTTGATCGACTAAATCAAACCGACTGGGCAAGTCCCGAGGCCATCAACCGTCATCCGGTCGATCGGCCTTTTTATTTTTCCCGTTTTATTTTGCCTGCGAACAGCGCAGCCAGCAGGCCATCGCTCAATACGAGCAACTCAATAAGAGCATGGGCCCATCATGCGGTCTTCAAGCGCGCGCCACGCCCGCGGCGACATTCGCGGCATGCGCGGATTGTAGCTTGAGCAATCCGTCGCCTTGTCGCCGGGCATCAGCACGCCGCCGCAATACGGGCAGGCATTGTCATTGGCATGCGGGGGCCAGACATCGTCCTCTGCCTCGCGCACTTCCGCGGCAAAGAATTTCACGACGTTGTCCTGGGAAAAATTTATATCGCCCGTCATGCATGTACCTCACTGTCGATGAGGCGCACCATGACAGCAAGATCATGCCGTAGCGTTCAAGCGAAGGCTCAAATTTTATCGGAGATTTTGGGCCTTAAGTTTACTTCCCGGTCAGGCGGGAACCTAGTGGTCCGATTCCAACATTCGCATCGAATGGCAAATCCACTCCACTAGCGTGCAACAATCAGCCCGCGGCTGGTCACCACCACCCAGCGGCCGTCCTGACGGCGGATCGCATCGACCCGGCCCACGCCCGGCAACGGATCGCCGGCATAGACCTCGAAAATGCCGGCCCGGCCCTCGACCAGCGCGCCGCCATTGAAGACGTCGCGCACCGTCCAGCCCTCAAGGGTCGGCAGCCGGGCGATCTGAAGCGCAGGCTTGGCGGGAGCCTGTGCAGGTTTGGCGGGAACCGGCGCAGGCGCCGGAATGCTGCCGGTCGCGTCGGCGGCCCGGAGCTTGTCGAGCGCCTCGCTGAACTTCGCGATCTTGCCGGCATTGGCTTTGGCCGCGTTTTCAGCGGACATCTTCAATGATTGCAGTTCGGAATTGACCTGCGCGAAGGCGTTGTCGATCGCGCGGTTGCGCTCCACGCTGGCAAGCTGCGCCTTGTCGTCCTTGCCGAAATGGCCCGTCGAAAGCCAGGTGGTGCCGACGCTGCTCATCACCCCGACGAGGGCCGCGACCCCGATCATCAGGGCCATCGAGGAGAACTGGCGGTGGTTCTGCGGTTGCGGGGGCGCATCGCCGAACACGATGTCTTCCCATGAGCCGTTCGGAGGCAGCCGCTGCAGCGTGATGCTTTTGGGCGCATCGTTCGCGGCTTCCTGAGAGGAGCGTTCCTCGTTTCCGGCGCGTTCGGAACCGGCCGGGACCAGCGACTGACTGCCGCCATGATCCTGCGAACCGTCAAGATGGTGACTGTCGTCCTGCGCGTTCATGGCCATGGCTCCAAAGCTGCTTCACACTTTGGTAACCATGAATCTCTTGACGAAAGGTTACGACGCGGCCGCCATCGCCTGCCGCGCCATCAAAAGACGCAGCAGCGTGTCGATGCTGGAACGGTCCACCCGTCCGTCGACCCGCGCAGGCCGGAAATGCCGCTGGAAGGCGGCAACCACCGCCCCTTTCGTCTCGCACGGATCGGACAGCGCGATCCCGTATCCGTAAGCAGCGAGGGCCTCGACGAAGGCATCCAGTTCGCGCGGCTGCGCCTCGAACGCCTCATCGAACAGCGGCACCGGCTCGACCCACAGGCCGACGCCCTCCGCCGCAAGCCGGTCCCACGGAAACCACTCGCCGGGGTCCTGCTTGCGCAGCGGCGCGATGTCCGAATGCGCCAGCACCCGGTCGCGCGGAATCTTCCAGCGCCCGGCAATATCGCGGGTGAGCGCGATCACCGCCGCGATCTGCACGTCCGGATAAGGAGGACAGCCGCCGTCATGGCCGGGATTGACGATCTCGATGCCGATCGAGCGCGCATTGAGGTCGGTCGCCTCCCGCCAGCGCGAGATCCCCGCGTGCCAGGCGCGCTTGTCTTCGGCCACGAGCTGCACGATCTCGCCGTTCTCGCGCACGATATAATGGGAGGATACTTTCGCCTCGGGATCGCACAGCCGCACCAGCGCAGCTTCTTCTTCCGGCATGCCGGTGTAATGCAGCACCAGAACATCCACAGGGCTTCCGCCGCGCTCGTCGAAATTCGGCGAGGCGATGAAGAGCGATGCGAACGCGGAATCGGGAGAAGTCATCGGCATCGCGCCATCAAGCCGTTACCGCGACACATCGTCAATGGCTGTTGGCCGCGCCGGACAGCTTTGCTACTGTTTCTTGTCCTTCCCTTACGATTTTCCCGATGCCAGACATGAACGCTTCGCAAAAAATCTATCGCGGCATGACGCGCGACCAGCTCGACGATGCCTACAACAACGGCAAGGCGGTCGCCGACAGCCCGCAATGGCTGGTGAAATGGGTCCAGCGCAGCGCGGATATGCGCCGCCGCTCCGGCGCCATGCTCGGCACTGCCTATGGGCCGCGCGAGCGCGAGCGGTTCGACTATTTTCCATCCGGCCATGCGGGCGCGCCGCTGTTCGTCTTCATCCATGGTGGCTACTGGGTGCGCAATGCGATCGAGATGTTCTCGTTTCTCGCCGAAGGCCCGAACGCACGCGGCATCGATTTCGCGGCCCTCGGCTACACGCTGGCGCCGGACGCACGGCTCGACGAGATCGTGGATGAAATTCGCCGGGGCCTCACACACCTGCAAGGCACAAGCAGCCTCGGCTATGATCCTGATAAAATTTATGTCGGCGGCTGGTCAGCGGGCGGTCACCTCACCGCGATTACAGCCGATCATCCGGCGGTGCGCGGCACCATGCCGATCAGCGGCATCTTCGATCTCGAACCGCTGTCACTGAACTATCTCAACGACCCCTTGCAACTGACGCCGGACGACATCCGCAACCTCAGCCCGCAGCGCCAGTTGCGTGCAGGCCTGCCGCCGGCGCGCATCATGTCTGGCGGCAACGAACTGCCCGAACTGCAGCGGCAGTCGGAGGACTACGCCCGCGCAGCACAGGCCGCGGGACTGGACGCCAAACTCTTCGTGCTACCGGGCCATCATCATTATTCGATCCTCGATGAGCTGGCGAAGCCGGACGGCCTTCTCACCGAGACGCTTGTGGACCTCACACGCGCGTAAATTAAGCCAGCAATTCGCGCACGCGCGGAATCACCTCGCGGCCATAAAGCTCGATGCATGTCATCAGCTTTGCATGCGGCAGCGTACCCGCGCTGTACTTCATGTCAAAGCGCGAGGCGCCGAGCGTCTTCACCGTCGCCGCGATCTTGCGCGCCACCGTCTCGGGCGAGCCGAGATAGAGCGAGCCGCGTTCGATCTCGCGTTCGAACTCCGCCTTCTCCATCGGCGGCCAGCCGCGCTCTTTGCCGATGCGATCCCGCATGCCTTTATAAGGCAGCCAGAATTCCTCGCGCGCCTGTTCGTCCGTCGCCGCGACATAGCCCGGCGAATGCACGCCGAACGGCTGCACCTGCGTTTTGCGCTGCTCATGCGTGCGGCGATACAGATCGACAAAGGGCGCGAAGCGTTGCGGATCGCCGCCGATGATCGCCAGCATCAGCGGCAGTTGATAATAAGCCGCGCGCACCACCGATTCAGGCGTGCCACCGACGCCGATCCACGTCTTCAACCGCCCGTGCTCGACCGGCGGAAAGATGCTCTGGTTGACGAGCGGCGGGCGGATCGAGCCTTCCCAACTGACGGGCTCCTGTTTGAGCACCTCGACGAACAGATCGAGCTTCTCCTGAAACAGCCGTTCGTACTGATCGAGCGGAAAGCCGAACAGCGGAAAGGATTCGGTGAACGAGCCACGCCCGAGGATGACTTCGGCGCGGCCATTCGAGGCGGCATCCAGCGTCGCGAACCGCTGGAAAACGCGGATCGGATCGTCCGACGACAGCACCGTAACGGCGGTGCCGAGGCGGATGCGCGATGTCTTCCCGGCAATGGCGGCCAGCACCGTCTCCGGCGCGGAGATCGCGAAGTCGGCGCGATGGTGCTCGCCAAGCCCGATGAAATCGATGCCGAGACTGTCGGCCAGCACGGCCTCCTCGATCACGTCGCGGATCACCTGCGCGTGGGGCAGCAATCGCCCCGACGCATCGGCGGTCACATCGCCGAACGTATCCAGTCCCATTTCAAGCAAGGGTGCCTCCGTCGCGGATCAACAGCGCGGCGGATCGGCCGCAGCGCCTATCTAGGTGCTTTTTCCGCGCGTTCCAGTTCACGCAGCTTCACGGCAACTTGAAGCGCGAGGTTCGACGGCGTCGGGATGCCGAATTCGACGCCCTTGCGCACGACATGGCCATTGAGGAAATCGATCTCGGTCGGCTTGCCGCGCGCGAGATCCTGCGCGGTGGACGACATCTGGTCCGGCATCACCTTGACCAGCGCGAAGGTTTTTTCGCGAATGTCCGGCGACACCGCGATGCCAAGCTCCGCCGCCACCGCGATGCATTCGATGATGGCGCTGTCCATCACCTGTTTCGCGCCGTCCACCTCGAACAGCCGGCCATAGGGCAGTTGCGCAATCGCCGACAGCGCGTTGTAGGCGCAGTTGATGATGAGCTTGTCCCACAGCCGCGCGAGAACTTCTCCCGAGACCACGGTCGGGATCGCGGCATCCGTGAAGGTTTTGGCGATTCCGTCGCTGCGCGGCGACGGGCCGATGATGAGGTCGCCGCGTCCGTGATGCTGGATGTGGCCAGGCCCGCCCATTCCGGCGGCGACATACACAACGCTCGGCAATACGGTCCGCTTGAGCACAGCCGAAAGACGTTCGGCATTGTCGACCCCGTTTTGCAGCGAGATGACGGCGGCATCGCGCATCAGATGCGGCGCGATTTCACGCCCCGCCTCCTCGGTGTCGGCGGACTTCACGCAGAACAGCACGACATCGGCCCCGGCGACGCCGGACGCCTCGGTATCCGCACCAATGGGAATCACACCGTCGAAGATCGCGCTTTCGAACTTCAGGCCGCCGCGCTGCGCGATCGCATCGACATGCGCCGGGCGTCCGATCAGCGTCACCTCATGGCCGGCTCGCGCGAGCATGCCGCCGTAGAAACATCCGACGGCCCCCGCTCCCATCACCGCGATCTTCATGCGCTCTCCCTCGATCATTCAGGAGAACGATGTAGCCGATTGCACGAAGGCGCGAAATCATGCGTTCGCATGGCTGCCTCTCATCTGCCCTATCCATAACGACAGGCCTGCATTCCAACACATTCTCTCATACATGAATGAGCGTCTCGCCGAGGTCATTGCAGATCGACGGAACATGCGTCCGTCCGCCGGTTTCTCCTACTGCAGCCCATCGTGATGGCTCAAATATCAACGAGGAGGAACCTGCATGAAATTTCTGGCTTCACTTGCGCTGGTGGCCGGCCTCGGCATGTCGTCGGCAGCGTATGCTGTCCCGGCAGCACCGCTTCAAAATACGCCTACGCAAAATTCGTCCACGTCGGTCACTCAGGTCGGCTGGCGTTGCGGGCCGGGCTGGCACATCAACCCCTGGGGCCGCTGCGTCCCGAACCGCCGCTTCTACCGTGGCCCTCGCTTCTATGGAGGCTACGGCTGGGGTCACCGCCACTGGCATCGTGGGTGGCACCACCGTCACTGGCATCACCGGTAGGCGAATTGACGAACACTCATTGCCTCATCTGAAAACAGGGCCGGCATGACCGGCCCTGTTGCGATGTCCGCTGTGTCAGGCCGCGGCTTCCGGATTCAACGAGCGGCTGCCCGCCTCATCATTGAACAGATGCACCTTGTTACGGCCGGCGGCCTTCGCAGCATAGAGTGCGATGTCGGCATCGGCGAACAGTTCGGTGATGCGCCGGCGATGCGGCCGTCCGATCAGGGCTGCTCCGATCGAAGCGCCGATTTGCAGACAAAGACCATTCCAGAAGACCGGGCGGCACAGCATCGCGACCGTTTGCTGCAACACGCTCTCGATGCGGGCGGGATTCGTAGGCGCCCGCAGGATGAGCGCAAACTCGTCGCCACCCAACCGGGCGACCAGACCGGCACTGCAGAAAGCCTGTTTCAAACGCATCGAGATTTCGCGCAGGCATGCGTCTCCGGCTTCATGACCGAACGTGTCGTTCAACTCCTTGAAGCGGTCGAGATCGATGAGGACAAGCGCCGATGCGAAACCATAATTCAGCGTGTCGCCGATGACATCACGATAGCGCAGCTGAAACAGGGAGCGGTTGGCGAGCCCGGTGAGCGGATCGGTTTCGGCTTGCAGCCGCAGGCTCTCCATCGCTTGCCGGTCTGCCGTGATGTCCTGCTTGGCGCCGTAGATGCGGACAGGCCGCCCGTTCTCTTTCACGGCATTGATCGAAAGCCGCATCCACCGCTTTTCGCCGCCCCAGGTCCTGATCTCCGCATCGAGCGAGACGGCGCGGCCGCTCCGGATCACCTCGGCGCGGGCGATTTCCATGTTTCGTCTCGACTCGGGGATGTAGAGATCGACGATGTTCGAGCGCCGCAATGCGCTGTCCATCGGATAACCGAAAAGTTCGTAGACGCCGGAGGTCCAGGTCAGGCGCTCCGTCTCAAGCTCGCATTCCCATGCGCCGATGCGGGCATGACCCAGGGCCTGGTCATAAAGACGCGCGTAAACCTCAGCCCAATGAAGCTCTGAAACACGGTCTGCTTCATCTCTCATGCGCGATCCGGCAGTCTCTGGGAGATTGTCCCGCGCTTCATGGTTAGGGCCGCAGCGTTAACGAATCTTATACCGGTACCGTACCGTCCCGAGCCGGACCCGTTCAATGCGTGAGGGGAATAACAACAGGAATCGTCAGGCGCAGCATGGCGGGCGCGACGGCGTCAGCGGATGTCTGGATCCCGAACTCTGAAAGTCTTGCGGCAATCCGGGGCGGCCGGTCAGCCACTTAAAAGATGGTGGGCGCGACAGGGATCGAACCTGTGACCCCTTCCATGTCAAGGAAGTGCTCTCCCGCTGAGCTACGCGCCCGGTCCGACCGGTCCATCTGTTCGGGAAGCCGACCCTATAGCGGCTGCCGCGGGCCGAGGCAAGGCGCGTTCACGGCCTTGCCCATGGTGCGATGAGGGACGAAAGCTGCCTCAGGCAGCCAGCATCTTGTTCACTTCGCTGACCAATTCACGCAGGTGCACGGGCTTGGCCAGCACCTTGGCGTTCTTGGGCGCCTCCGAATCGGAGTTCAGCGCCACTGCGGCGAAGCCGGTGATGAACATGATCTTGATGTCGGGGTCCAGCTCCGAGGCCCGGCGGGCGAGCTCGATACCGTCCATTTCCGGCATCACAATATCGGTTAGAAGCATTTCAAAGGGCTCTTCGCGCAACCTCTGGTAGGCTGAAAGCCCGTTATCGTAGGACGAAACCTGAAACCCGGCGTTCTCCAGGGCCTTCACCAGGAAGCGGCGCATGTCGTTATCGTCTTCGGCCAGGAGAATTTTATGCTGGATATTCATGGCAGGCAGGAATCCGGGTTGGGAATTTCGGTTGGTTCCCCCATCTGACCGACAGAGGGTAAATTTCGGGTGAAGGTGCCCTCGCTCTTGCCCGAATGGAAGCCTTTATGGACAATCGCCAGAATATAGAGAAGGGCGTCACGCCCGGCCACCGCGCCGGCGCATGGCTGCCCGAAGGAGCCCAATGATCGACGAGTTTGACGACGCAATTTCCCCTCCGTTCGAAATTCACGAACCGGAGACGTGGCGCGCCCCGATCATTTTCAACTCCCCTCATTCGGGCTCGGTGTATCCGGCTGAATTCCTGGCAGCGACCCGCATCGACCAGGACATGCTGCGGCGCTCCGAGGATTCCTTCATGGATGAAATCGTCGGCCACCTCGCCGACGAAGGCTTTCCGGTGATGCGGGTGCATTTCCCGCGCTGCTATGTGGACGTCAACCGCGAGCCCTACGAACTCGATCCCCGGATGTTCGACGACCGGCTGCCGAGCTTCGCCAACACCCGCTCGATGCGGGTCGCGGGCGGACTCGGGACCATTCCGCGCGTCGTCGGCGACGGCCAGGAAATCTATCGCGAGCGGTTGTCGGTCGATGACGCGCTGGCGCGGATCGACCTTCTCTACAAGCCCTACCACCGCGCGCTACGGAGGCTGGCCACGAAAGCGCAGCAGATGTTCGGTTACGCCATCATCGCGGACTGCCACTCGATGCCATCGGTTGGCGTGTCGCGCGAAGACAAGCGCCGCCCCGATGTCGTGCTCGGCGACCGCTACGGCACCTCCTGCGCAGGCATGCTCGCCGATGTTGTGGATGAGACCTTCACCGCGCTCGGCTACAGCGTCGGGCGCAACAAGCCTTACGCCGGCGGCTTCATCACCGAACATTACGGCAGCCCCGCAAACGGCACGCATGCGATCCAGATCGAACTGAACCGCGCGATCTACATGGATGAGCGGCGGCGCGAACGCGGCCCGCAATTCCGCAAAGTCGCGGCCGACTTCTCCGCGCTGGCGGAGGCTCTCACCGCGCTGCGCTTCGATGCATCCGGCCCCTTCCAGGCGGCGGCGGAATAATCCGCAGACGATCTTCTTCCGGCGAGTTTCGCGGCATGCTCCTCCACGCGCGCGACGCACGAACGTACGCGGGCAAGAAAAAAGGCCACTCGCAAGCGAGTGGCCTAAGTCTAGGGAGGAAACGCCCAAGGAGGGCAGCAACAGCGCCAGGCGCCATCGCGTTGCATCAATATGCATTGCACTGCACCCAAGTTCAAGTCTAATCGTTCAATTAGCCATGCATTAATTGCATATCAAAACGGCAAAACTGCACGATCAGTTTGAATAACGATCGTGTGATTTCAATCTGTTATAACGTTAATCGCGCGACAGACCGTCGCAACCTTAGACCAAATTATGAATCAATAATTCAGTTTTATGACAGCCATTTATGCTGCGGCGCTTGAATAGAATCATCGATCAGAGATTGTGGCCGCTGCGGATTCTTTTGCTTTCCGGCGTTTGCTCCGGTCTACACTCCACATCGCGTTGAATTCCCCGACGCGACCACGGCAGCGGACGCCGCCACGCCAAAAAACGACAAACGACAAAGGTTCTCCGTGACGGTCATCGATTTCACCGCCTTCATCGAACGGCTGGCTTCGGCCTCCGGCGACACCATCCTGCCGTTCTTCCGCACCTCGCTCGGCATCGACAATAAAAACTCCGGGCGCGACCTCGATCCGGTCACCGA
>Ga0180223_1000821_pt1 | contig 31370 bp, 31 predicted proteins | sample eDN5th30CKraftOP_FD_151337 | JGI IMG/M metagenome (GOLD analysis project Ga0180223, IMG submission 151337) | Enriched Organic Plus compost microbial communities from Emeryville, California, USA - eDNA 5th pass 30_C Kraft OP (version 2) (version 2) ... | reverse complement strand
AACGGACCGCGGCCCTTGCACCATGGCTCAAGTACTACAACAATGAACGCCGCCACAGCGCACTCGGAGGCCACCCACCGATCAGCCGCCTGCTACCAACGTGATGGCCGGGTACAGCTAGCGCGCTCGCGCAGCATCGCCCGATCGGCCGGTTCGCCGGGCTGATCCACCGCCGTTCGCACGGCCGCAGCGCTTCGCCCTGCGCCCTGCCACGCGCCATCCGCTGACCATCTCGGTGCCCGCACGGATGCGCGCGATCCATCGATCCCGCATGCCCACGCGACCTCGGCGCCCACGCGACCTCGGCGCGCATGCGACGTTTCGACCGACTCCGACCTGTGTCATCTCCCGCCGTGCGTTTCGACGCACCGGGAACCCTCGAAGAAGAAGGATTCACCGTGAACACCACGATGACCGCACTGCCCGCCACCGCGGGAAGCACCGCTCGAGTTCGCCGACGAGCGCGTCTCGCACGAGAGCGTCTGGCGATCAGGATCGGTCTCGCCCTGGTCGCCTGGGGCCGCAGGACCGATGACCGGCTCACGCATGAGGCCGTCGCGACCGCGCGCCGCCACACGGCCACCGCGGCAGAACTCCGCGACGGCACCTACGCCGGCCTCGCCACGCGCACTCATCGCAGCTGACGCGCATATGCGCACGACGCTCACCGCCCAACCGAGCGGCCTCGCCCCAACACGGGCGAGGCCGCTCCCTCAGGTCGCCGTGCGATGGTCGTCAGCGACCGGCTCGCGCGCGGACGCCTCGTCGGCGGCGCGGTCGATGGACCGAGGTTTGCGGAAGACCGTGAGCACCAGTCCGATCACGATGCCGCCCCAGACAAGGGCCACGATGACCGGGCCGATCGGATCCGCGCCCAGCGCGTACGCGACCGCGTACCCCCCGACGGCCAGGACGGCCGCCGCGATCACCCATCTCATGCCGAACTCCCGCCCGTCGATCGGGCCAGTGTAGACGCGCGTCCGCGAACGAGGGAAGAGAACATGAGGTTTTCTTCCGAAATCGGACACGGTCAGCGCACCGGTGGTACGCCGTCCGCGGGCTCAGCCGCATCGAGCCGAAGCGCGATGTCGACGAGGCCGACCCGCTTGAGGTCCGCCACTTCGGCGAGGTCGAACCACCGTGCCTCGTCGCTCGAGCCGCCGATCTCATTCCGGAGCTCACCGCCCGTGATGCTCGCCCGGTAGACCACACGCAGGGCATAGAGCGGCTCGGCCCCGGTGTGTCGTCGCTCGGCCGGAATCACCATCGTGTCGATCCCGAGCAGGCGGTCGACGCTCGCCTCGTACCCGGTCTCCTCCGAGATCTCGCGACGGGCCGCGACCGACGGATGCTCGTCGCCCTCGACGCCACCACCAGGCAAGGTCCACCCGGATCGTCCGTGCTCGTTCCAGTGGGCGAGCAGAATGCGCTCACCCTCGATGATCACGCCGTACGCCGCGATGCGGATATCCATCTGGACACTGTACTCATCGGGTGGTGCGCGACCTCCCGTCTCACTCGAACGGCACGAGTGCGCGAAGGCCCGTCAGACTCGCCATCGGCCCGGACCCATGGGCCGCGACGACCACGAGCGCCTCCCCGCATGTCGGGCACCGCCCGACCGTGCCCATCGCCGTGCGGTAGACCCGGAGCTCGGCGATCGCGGCACGAGTCCGGCAGAACGCGCACGAGGCGATCATGCCGGTCAGGTCCGCGCCGAAGACCGTCGCGAGGTCTCCGGCCAACACATTGCCGTCGAGATACTGCATCAGGCGCCTCCGAATCGTTCGGTACGGATCGCACCCGGTGCGTGACCGAGCTCGACCAGCCAGCGTGCCACCGACTCCACGAACGGGGTCGGTCCGCAGATGTAGACGCGCGGAGCCTCAGCCACGGGCCAGGTCAGCTCACCCAGCAGCTCACGGGTCAGCCGCGCGGGTGCTCGCCCCGAGTCGGGCGGCGCCACCCGGGTGTAGACGAAGTCGAGTGCCAGCCCGCCCGGCACCTCGGGCCCCCGCATGGCGAACTCGGCGAGCTCCTGCGCGAAGAACACGTCGGTTGGACCGCGCACCGAGTACAGCAGGCGGAAGCGCGTGGCATCCGCCGCCCGGGCGTGCGCCTCGGCCATCGCGAACACCGGCACGACCCCGGATCCGCCCGCGATGAGCTGCACCGGGGGAAGCCGGCCGTTCATTGCCCCCGCGTCGTCGGCGGGTGGGTGCCACACGAAATAGGCGCCCAGCGGCCCGTGCACCTCGAGTCGATCCCCGGGGCGAAGATCCTCCACGAGGAACGGTGAGACCTCGCCGCCTTCGACCTCGGCGATCGCGAGCACGACCCGCATGCCCGGCCCGGAGGAGGCGATCGAGTAGGAACGGCTTGCCTGGTACCCGTCGTCTGCCGTGAGTCGGACGTCGAGGTGCGCACCGGCGACATTCCCGGGCCACGTCGGGATGTCGAGCACGATGCGGCGCGCGGTGGTCGTCTCGGCGACGGTCGTCGCGACCGTCGCCGCATGCCACGCTGCCGGTGTGCGGCCGACTACCATGCGCGGCCGGTCACCGCGCCGGGCCCGGGATCCGGCTCACCAGTAGCGCTCCTCGCGCCAGGGATCGCCGTGCAGGTGGTAGCCGTTCTGCTCCCAGAAGCCCGGCGAGTCGGTCGGCATCATGGTGAGACCGCGCAGCCACTTGGCGCTCTTCCAGAAGTAGAGGTGCGGCACGAGGAGCCGGGCCGGCCCGCCATGCTCGGGATCGAGCGGCTCACCGTCGGCCTCGAACGCGATCCACGCCTGACCGTCGAGGAGTTCGTCGAGCGGGATGTTCGTCGTGTAGCCGCCGTAGCTGTGCGCCATGACGTAGTCGAACGACGTCTCGATCTCGGCGAAGACGGTGTCGAGGGGGACGCCGCGCCAGGCCATGCCCAGCTTCGACCAGTGCGTCACGCAGTGGATGTCGACGGTCACGTCCTCGAGACCCAGCTCCTGCATCTCGTCCCACGACCATTCGTGGTCGCCGGTCTCGGTGCGCACCGTGAACCGCCACTCATCGGTCGCGACATCGGGGGTGGGCCCTGCGGAGAGGACCGGCCAGTCGCCGACCAGCGTCTGTCCCGGTGGCAGCCGATCATCACGGTCGCGACCTCGGCCGGAGAACCCTCGCGTGACGAACGACATGGCGCACCACCTTCCGACGGTGCACACACTACGCACGCACGCCCTCCGCTGTCACGATCTCCGCGGAAATCCGATGGCGGCGAGCAGCGCGACGACCGCCGCGCCGGCGAAGGCGATGCGAGGGTCCGTGAGCTCAGAGACGACGCCGACCGCGAGCGCGCCCATCACCTGGCCGAGTACCAGGACGAGGAACGCCATCCCGACGCCCGCGGCCGGATCGGCCGGATACACCCGGATGCCCCAGAGCAGAAGGAAGCCAGTGAACGCGATGTAGGTCGCACCGAACGCCGCGGCGGCGAACCCCGCGATCCACACGCTCCCAGGGAACGCCGCCAGCAGACCGGTCGCACCGGCGAGCAGCAGCATGACCGCGATCCATCCGGCGCCGAGACCGAGGCGGGACGCGATCGGGCCCGCCGCGGCCCCGAGGATGCCGCAACCGCCCAAGACCACCCACACCACCACGGATTCGAGGTCGCTCAGGCCACCGACGCCGACGAGCAGGTCGCGCCCGTAGGTCCAGGTCGCGCTGCTCGCGAGACCGGAGAGGATCGCCGCGGCCACCAACCGTCCGCTTCCGGGCGGCAGGAGCGGCGATGGCAGCAACCGAGGGCGCGGTCCACCCTCCCCCGGTGCCGTGCGCGCGGCGGGAACCGCGAACGCCGCCCACACGGTGGCAAGTGCGCAGAGCGCCGCGAAGACGAGCCACGATCCGCGCCACTCGTCGGCCGTGAGCAGGGCGATGGGGCCGGCGACGACGACGCCGACCCCAGTGCCGGCGTTGATCACGGTCTGCGTGCGGTCTTTGGCGGCCGGAGGGACACGGCGCTCCACCGCCTGCGCGAGCGCGGGTGACACGGCGCCGGTGCTCGCTCCCGCGATCACGACGCCAGTCACGAGCAGCGCGCTGTTCGGGGCAAGCGCGATCAGGGCGGTGCCGATGCCTGCGAGGCATCCGCCGCCGATGGCGACCGCACGCGCACCGAACCGGGGGGCGAGCACCGTCGCCGCGCCGATCGCGGCGATGTAGGACGCATACGACCCAGCCCCGATCGCTCCGGCGGTTGCGGTGTCGAGGCCGAATTCACTTCGGAAGGTGGGGAGGAAGAGGCCGTACGCGAAGCGGCCCAGCCCATATGAGACGGCGATCAACGCGAGGCCAGCGCCCGTCAGCAGGCGCACGGCCGAAATGGAGAGGGCGGGTGCGCGTGCGGGCGGACCGGCCGCGGAACTCGTGTGGTGGCTGATGCCGGCTCCATTCATCGGGTCTCGTACGGGTCTCGTACCGTGTCTCGTGCGCGTTTCGTACCGGCACCAACGTAGGTACACTGATTTGTGAAGTCAACGGGGTGGAGGGTGTGACATGGTCGTGGCAGACGCGCTCGGCGGGCAACCGGCCCAGCGCACCCCGCCGGCCCCGCCCAACCAGCCGGCCCAGCCGGCTCGGCGCACGCCGGCCGCGCAGCGCATCCTCGATGTCGCGTCCGAGCTCTTCTACCGGCACGGCATCCATGCCGTCGGCGTCGACACGATCGCGGCCGAATCGGGCATCACGAAGCGAACGCTGTACGACCGCTTCGGCGCGAAGGACGCGCTCGTCACCGCCTACCTGCAAGCCAGGCACGACGGCTGGTGGACGCGGCTCGAGACGCGGCTCGCCGACGCACCGGCACCGCGCGCGTTGACCCTGATCGACGCGTACACGCGAGACGCGCTCCCGACCGATCGCGGCTGTGCGTTCCTCAACGCGGCCGGAGAGCTCCCACAGGAGCATCCGGCCTTCGCGGTGATCCGAGCCCACAAGCGCGCGGTCCGCGAGCGTCTCGAACACCTCGTCCGGAGCGATCATCCGCGGATCGACGACGCCGCCGACGTCGCCGACCACCTCTTCCTCCTGATCGAGGGCGCGATCGCCCACCGCGGCATCGACGGTGACCAGCTCCTCGATCGCGCGCGCACGATCGCGGCCCGGCTGCTGGGGACGACGGCGTCTGGGGCGGATGCCTCGCGCTGAGGAGGGGTCCCACTCAGCGGAGTTCCTCAGGTGCGCTGCGCGCCACTACGCTCGCACTCGTGTGCACACGCATCTTCTGGAATACGAACGATCTCGCGAAGACCGTCAGTCGGTGCCTCGACTGGGCCGTCGATGACGAGCCGGACCTCTGGTTCTTCCCGCGCGGGACCTCGCACACCGGCGACGCGGGCGGTGGACCGCACCTCGACGACATCTCGGGCACCGGCACGGACCGGGTCGAACGCGCGCACACCTGGACGAGCCGATACGCGAGCCTCGGTGTCACGATGTGGCGGCTCGGCACCATCGACGGCCTGAACGAGCGCGGCCTCGCCGCGCACACCCTCTACCTGAACCCGGAGGACGCGGGCTTCGAACCGGTCGATGAACGGCCCGCCGTCGCCCACATCCAGTGGGCGCAGTACGTGCTCGACCACTACACGACCGTCGCTGAGGTCGTCGCCGACCTCGGCCGGGTCCGCATCGCCTCACCGCGAATCCGCGGCGAGCACATGGGCGCGCACCTCGCGATCGAGGATCCGTCGGGCGACTCCGCGATCATCGAGCCGATCGACGGCCGGCTCGTCGTCCACCACGGCCCCGAGTTCCGGGTCATGAGCAATTCACCCTCGCTCGACCAGCAACTCGCGAACCTGGAACGGTACCGACCCTTCGGCGGCGACCAGAACCCGCCCGGGGACATCTCCTCGCTCGACCGTTTCGTGCGCGCCAACTACTTCCTGCACTACCTGCCGGAGCCGGAATCCACGGCCGAGGCCGTGGCCGGCGTCTTCCAGCTCATCGAGAACGTCTCGGTCCCGTACGGTGCCCCGTACACCGACGGCAGTGTGTACCCCACGTGGTGGCACTCGGGGGCCGACCTCACGAATCGCGTCTACTACTTCGAGTCGACGCGGAGCCCGAGCGTGTTCTGGATCGACCTCGCCAAGCTCGCCGACCTCGCGGCCGGTGGTGGAGTACTCAGGCTGAACCCGCGCGACGTCTCACTCGTCGGTGACGAGACGGAGCGGCTGCGCGGCTCGGCGGCCTGCGAAACGGTCGCGACTCTGCCGTGAGCATCACCCGGTGCGGCCATCTCGGCGGAACCGGCAGTGATGCGAGACGCCGAACGGTGTTGACCCCGAATCACCGCGCTGCCGCCGGTCTGAGCCGTAGGTCGTCGGGGTTCGATGATTCGCCGCGCGGTTACGCGAGAGCGTTCGGCTCGTTCGAAGCCGGCCGGGTCTTGGCCCTGCGCACACGTGCGAGGTTTTCTGCGCGTCCGGCACGAAGCCGATTGCTCACCTTCATCCGGGCTTGGTCGTACTCTTCGCCAGAGATGATCTGATTGCCCGGCGCTCGTCCACCTTCGGCAGATCGAAGCACGAGGTACTCGAAGCCGTGTCCGGTCCCGCTCAATTCGGTCGCCATGGCCAAATGCTACCCGCGGGAGATGACACGGATGCGCAACCATCCGCAGAGAAGCACCAGGAACATCACAATCGGGGCCGTGAAGAAGCACCACCAGGACACGGAGATGAGCGAGGGAGGCGCATCCAGGACGAGCATCGATCCCGCAACCACGAGCATCAGGGCGAGCAGGTACGACCAGGAACGAAGCATCCAGAGCGCACGGGTCACGACGCTACTCTCGTTCTCCCTCGCGCCAAGAACGATGAGGAACGCCGGGAAGAAGACGAGGAGCGTCACCGCGGGATCGATGTGAGAGCCGAGCGACGCGAGACTCCCGGGCATGAGCAGGAGGAGACCGAAGAGCGCGGCAACCGCGAGCGATGACCACATCACGCGGACGATCAATGCCGCCGGGTCGAGTGTGAAGCGGATCAGCGCTGGGACTGATCGCTTCGCTTCGTCCCATCCATAGTTGCCGTGCGCGTGGCTGACGACGCGTCCGCTGAGGTCCCTCGGGGTCCGACCTCCTCGATCGCTCGGTAGCACGAGTTCAACAGCTTGAAACCCACGGGGCGCAGCACATTCGAGGTGGAAGCTCGCTGCAGAGTCGAGCGATGAAAGTGCAACCGAGACATCTATAGATGAAAACCCCAATCCAGCGCGCACGGGCCTCCGCCGTGCGGCCGCCCCATCCGTATCCCAGTGGTAGGAGAACTTCAGGATGCGTCTCGGTGCCCCGGTGTCCGGTGGCAACACGGCAAGCAGGAGGAAGTTTCGTGCCAGGTCTCGGAGCAGAGCGCTGACGACGACATCGGTCCCAAGCTCTAATATGAGCTCACCAGCGGCCAGCTCGGCCTCCTCCGGCCCGACCGTAGCGACCTCGAGAATTCGAGGCCAGTATCTGCGCGCGAAGTCATCGCCGCGGTCCACGGCAAGGAGCGCGGCCACCGCGGCAGCGGCGAGCACACCGTTCTCCGCAGAGGGGAGCATCGAGACCGCGTTGCCTCCCTCATCGCGAAGGTCGAACTCCCGCAGCGTTGACTTCGTGAGGAAGGTCAATGGCACGACTTCAGCCAGAGGTGCATCGTCGTCAGGTTGCCAGACCACCCCGGGTGACGTGAAATCGATCGAGACCCGTCGCCGCCCGCGAGCGCCGGGCAGTAGGTCGACTGTCTCGACCTTCCGATGGCTCCATGACTGCCAACGGACCAACGCATCCGCAAGCAACCAGCCGGTGGCGAGCATCGATTCCGTGAGCAGCCGGGGTTGAACAGCCATGCAACGGCTCCCTTCAGGCGCACGTGACCAGAAAGGATGATACGGCGTCGAGCGTCACTCACGGCGGACTCCACATGTGTGGAGGAGAAGCACGAACTGTGGAGCCTAGGAGAATCGAACTCCTGACATCCTGCTTGCAAAGCAGGCGCTCTACCAACTGAGCTAAGGCCCCGTGCGAGCCCGGAGGCCCAGCAGCACGAGTGCTGCATGTGGAGTTGTTCGGAGTGGGGATACGAGGACTTGAACCTCGGACCTCTTCGTTATCAGCGAAGCGCTCTAACCGCCTGAGCTATATCCCCGAATTTCGGCCGAAGGACAGACTACCCGACCATTCCGGATTCACCGAATCGGGCGTGGCCGGGTCGTCTGTCGCACCCGACTAGTTGTTCGTGAAGCCGACGAGCAGGCCGCCGGTGATCTTCACGCTGAGGTTGTACAGCACCGCGATCACGGCGCCGAGCACCGTGGTCACGACGAGGTTGATGAGTGAGCCGACCACGGCGAAGCCCATGACGTTGCCGAGGGACAGGAACATCGACAGGTCGGTGCCGCCGCCCGCGACATCCTGCACGAGGTCGTTCACCAGGTCGAAGATGCCGGTCGAGTTCAGCACCGTCCAGATGAGGAACATCGCCACGATGTTCACGATCGCCAGGCACACGGCGACGAGGAAGGACAGCTTCACCGTCGACCAGAAGTCGATGTAGACCAGGCGCAGACGCACCTGCTTCGCCGGTGGGCGGCGGTTCGACTTTCTGGCCAGCTTGTCGGCGACGCTACTCATGAATGGATCACTCCTCTTCCGCGGCCACTACCGCTTCGGGGTCGGCCCCCTCGGATTCGGCGACCTCCTCGACGAGGTTGCGCTCAGTGTTCTTCGCCACAGCGATGATTCGATCGTCGTTCGCGAACTTGGCGAACACAACCCCCATCGTGTCTCGGCCCTTGGCGGGCACCTCGGCGACGTCAGAGCGTACCACCTTGCCGCTGGCAAGAACCACAAGGACCTCGTCAGCGCTCGAGGCGATGAGCGCTCCGGCCAGTTCCCCGCGCTCGTCGTTCAGCTTGGCCACCTTGATGCCCAGGCCGCCGCGCTGCTGCTTGCGGTACTCCTCGATCCGGGTCCGCTTCGCGTACCCGCCGTCGGTCACGGTAAACACGTAGGTGTCGGTCGGGCTGATGCCCTGAGCGGATGCCTCGTCGCCCTCGGCCTCGTCGGGATCCAGGGTCTCCGCCGCATCCGACGACGCGACGACGGATGCTTCGAGGAGCGAGTCGTCCCCGCGGAACGACATGCCCTTCACACCCGACGTCGCCCGCCCCATCGGGCGGAGCGCGTCATCGTTCGCCTCGAAGCGCAGCGACATGCCCTTGCGGGAGACCAGCAGGATCTCGTCCTGCTCGTCGGCGAGCATGGCGGACACGAGTTCGTCACCCTCGCGCAGGTTGATGGCGATCACGCCGCGCGAGCGGTTCGTGTCGTACGCGGTCAGTTCGGTCTTCTTGACGAGGCCCTCACGCGTCGCGAGCACGAGGTACGTCGCGACCTCGTAGTCGCGGATGTCGAGAATCTCCGCAATCTGCTCGTCGGGCTGCAGCTCGAGCAGGTTCGCGACGTGCTGACCCTTCGCGTCGCGCCCGCCCTCCTGCAGCTCGTACGTCTTCGCCCGATACACCCGGCCCTGGTTCGTGAAGAACAGCAACCAGTGATGCGTCGTCGTGACGAAGAAGTGCTCGACGACATCGTCCGCGCGCAGCTGGGCGCCCTTCACTCCGCGACCGCCCCGGTGCTGCGAGCGGTAGTTGTCGCTGCGGGTCCGCTTGACGTAGCCGCCGCGCGTGACGGTGACGACCATCTCCTCCTCCGGGATCAGGTCTTCGATCGACATGTCGCCGTCGAACCCCGGCATGATGTGCGTCCGGCGCTCATCGCCGAACTTGTCGGAGATCTCGCGGAGCTCGTCGGCGATGATCGTGCGCTGCCGCGACGGCGTCGCGAGGATGTCCTGATAGTCGGCGATGCGACGCTCGAGCTCGGCCGCCTCGTCCATGATCTTCTGACGCTCGAGCGCAGCGAGCCGGCGCAGCTGGAGGTCGAGGATGGCCCGCGCCTGGAGGTCGTCGACCCCGAGCAGGTCCATGAGCCCGTCGCGCGCCTCTTCGACGGTCGGCGAACGCCGGATGAGCGCGATGACCTCGTCGAGCGCGTCGAGCGCCTTGAGGTAGCCGCGCAGGATGTGCGCGCGTTCCTCGTCCTTGCGAAGACGGAACTCGGTGCGCCGCACGATGACGTCGATCTGGTGGTCGACCCAGTGCGCGATGAACCCGTCGATCGACAGCGTGCGCGGCACGCCGTCCACGATGGCGAGCATGTTGGCGCCGAAGTTCTCCTGGAGCGACGTGTGCTTGTACAGGTTGTTGAGCACGACCTTCGCGACCGCGTCGCGCTTCAGCACGATCACGAGCCGCTGACCGGTGCGGCCCGACGACTCGTCGCGGATGTCTGCGATGCCCGCGACCTTGCCGTCCTTCACCAGGTCGGCGATCTTGATCGCGAGGTTGTCGGGGTTCACCTGGTACGGCAGCTCGGTGACCACGAGCGAAGTGCGACCCTCGATCTCCTCGACCGAGACGACCGCGCGCATCGTGATCGAGCCGCGGCCCGTGCGGTACGCGTCCTGAATGCCCTTGGTGCCGAGGATCTGCGCGCCGGTCGGGAAGTCGGGGCCCTTGATGCGCTGCATGAGTGCGACCTGCAGCTCTTCACGCGTCGCGTCGGGGTGCTCCAGCGCCCAGAGCGCGCCCTCGGCCACCTCACGCAGGTTGTGCGGCGGGATGTTCGTCGCCATGCCGACCGCGATGCCGACCGAGCCGTTGACGAGCAGGTTCGGGAACCGGCTCGGCAGGACCGTCGGCTCCCGCGTACGACCGTCGTAGTTGTCTTGGAAGTCGACGGTCTCTTCCTCGATGTCGCGCACCATCTCCATGGCGAGCGGCGACATCTTCGTCTCGGTGTATCGGTGCGCGGCCGCCCCGTCGTTCCCGGGCGAGCCGAAGTTACCCTGGCCGAGTGCGAGTGGGTAGCGCAGCGACCACGGCTGCACGAGACGGACGAGCGAGTCGTAGACGGCGCTGTCACCGTGCGGGTGGAACTGTCCCATGACGTCGCCGATGACGCGCGTGCACTTCGAGAACGCCCGGTCGGGCCGGTAGCCCCCGTCGTACATCGTGTAGATCACACGACGGTGCACCGGCTTCAGCCCATCGCGGACATCGGGCAGCGCACGTCCGATGATGACGCTCATGGCGTAGTCGAGGTACGAGCGCTGCATCTCCAGCTGCAGGTCGACCTGGTCGATCCTGCCGTGGATGCCGTAGTCCTCGGTGCCCGTCTCGTCTGTCATGTCGGGGATTCTCGTTTCGTGTGAGGTCCGTACGTATGGGAGTCTCGTGACATCGGCCGGCGGGGCCGATGTCCTCGACCGTGACCGGTTCGCCGCTGGCGCGACTCACCGGGTCAGATGTCGAGGAAGCGCACGTCTTTCGCGTTCTTCTGGATGAAGGTCCGGCGGCTTTCGACGTCGTCGCCCATGAGGGTGGTGAAGATCTCATCGGCGGCAGCGGCGTCGTCCATGGTGACCTGGAGCAAGGTGCGCGTCTCGGGGTTCATCGTGGTGTCCCACAGCTCCTGGTGGTTCATCTCACCGAGACCCTTGTAGCGCTGGATACCGTTCTCTTTCGGGATCCGCTTGCCGGCCGCGAGGCCGGCGGCCAGCAGCGCGTCGCGCTCACGGTCCGAGTACACGTACTCGTGCTCGGAGTTCGTCCACTTCAGGCGGTAGAGCGGCGGCTGCGCGAGGTAGACGTAGCCCATCTCGATGAGCGGGCGCATGTACCGGAAGAGCAGGGTGAGCAGCAGGGTCGTGATGTGCTGACCGTCGACATCGGCGTCGGCCATGAGCACCACCTTGTGGTACCTGGCCTTCTCGGGATTGAAATCCTCGCCGATGCCCGTGCCGAACGCCGTGATCATGGCCTGGATCTCGGAATTGCCGAGCGCGCGGTCGAGGCGTGCCTTCTCGACGTTCAGGATCTTGCCGCGAAGCGGGAGGATGGCCTGGGTCTCGGGGTTCCGCCCGGTCTTGGCCGAGCCGCCCGCCGAGTCACCCTCGACGATGAAGATCTCGGAGACCGATGGGTCCTTGCTCGTGCAGTCCGAGAGCTTGCCCGGCATGCCGGTGGACTCGAGGAACCCCTTCCGACGCGTCGCCTCGCGTGCCTTCCTGGCCGCGAGCCGGGCGGTCGCCGCCTGAATCGCCTTCCGGATGATCTCGCGAGCCTGCGTCGGGTTGCGATCGAACCAGTCGTTGAGCTGGTCACCGGTCACGCGCTGCACGAACGACTTCGCCTCGGTGTTGCCGAGCTTGGTCTTGGTCTGGCCCTCGAACTGCGGCTCGGACAGCTTGACCGAGATGACGGCCGTCAGTCCCTCACGCACATCGTCGCCCGAGAGGTTGTCATCCTTCTCTTTGAGAATGCCCTTCTCCCGCGCGTACCGGTTGACGAGCGTCGTCAGTGCCGCCCGGAAGCCTTCTTCGTGCGTGCCGCCCTCGTGCGTGTTGATCGTGTTGGCGTAGGTGTGCACCGACTCGGTGTAGGCGGTGGTCCACTGCATCGCGACCTCGAGGGCGATCTTGCGGTCGCCGTCCTCGGACTCGAAGGAGATGATCTCGTCGTTGACGAGTTCGGCCTTCTTCGACTTGTTGAGGTACTCCACATAGTCGACCAAGCCGCGCTCGTAGTAGAACGTGTCGGTCCGCGCGGCCTGGACCGTGGCATCCGTCTCGTTGTCGACGTCGGCCGGATCGGCCGGCTCACCCGCGCGGCGCTCATCGGTGAGCGTGATCCGCAGACCCTTGTTCAGGAACGCCATCTGCTGGAAGCGGGTACGCAGCGTCTCGTAATCGAACTCGACCGTCTCGAAGATGTCGGGGCTCGGCCAGAACGTGATCGTGGTGCCGGTCTCGTCGCTCGGCTCGTCCTGCGAGAGCGGGGCATCCGGCACGCCGATGCTGAACGACTGGCGCCAGACATGCCCCTCACGCTTCACCTCCACGTCGAGCCGGGTCGACAGCGCGTTCACGACGGACGAGCCCACGCCGTGCAGACCGCCCGACACGGCGTACCCGCCGCCGCCGAACTTGCCGCCGGCGTGCAGCACGGTGAGCACGACCTCGACCGTCGACCGGCCCTCGGTCTTGTGGATGCCCACGGGGATGCCACGGCCGTTGTCGACGACGCGGACCCCGCCGTCGGGAAGGATCGTCACATCGATCGCATCCGCGTAGCCCGCGAGCGCCTCATCGACCGAGTTGTCGACGATCTCGTACACCAGGTGGTGCAGGCCGCGCGGGCCGGTCGAGCCGATGTACATGCCCGGACGTTTCCGAACCGCCTCAAGGCCCTCGAGAACCTGAATCGCGTCTGCGCCGTATTCGGGCGCACCTGGGGCCTTAGCCGGTTCCGCTGTCATGGGTGAATCGGACTCCAAACCGTCGTTCAAGCGACGTTCGATCCTATCAAACAGACCCCGGTCAGCAGGGCTGAATGGCCGCTCTGAGGACAGATCGCCACCCGAGCGACCTTTTTCGTCGTCTCAGCCGTAGGTATCGCGTGGACCGCGCCCTGGAACCGATCTGGGACCCCATTTCCAGGTGGGGGCGTCCGGCCCCTGAAACCTGATGGTCTCGACCCCGGCCCCGGGGTAGCGTTCGATGATCCGGGCGACGAGCTGGGTACGCATCATCCGGAGCTGGGTCGCCCACGCCGTTGACTCGCAACGGACCTGCAGCACGCCGCCCTCGATCGCGATCGGCTCCGAGTGCTTCGCGGTGTCCTCGCCGACGATCTCGTGCCAGGACGACAGCACGTCGTGCTGCGAGAGCGGGCCGCTCCAGCCGAGCTCGCTCGAGAGCACGTCGATGGTGTCCGCGAGCGGCTTCGGATCGCGACCGGGCGTGAAGGGCTCGCTGCCCGGCCGGGGCTCCCGGCGGCGCGACCTCGGTCGCGGCCGATCGCCGCCGAAGATCTCGCGGAAGTGGTGATAGACGCGCAGCGCCTCGGATGAGTCAGCCATCGCTCTCGCCCCTGTCGTCGACGATCCGCCCGGCATGGATGTGCACGATCTTGGCGGCGAGCGGCGCCGGGACGTCTTCGAGCACCGCCGCCGTCACGAGCACCTGCTCGAAACCGCCGATCGCCTCCGCGAGTCGCTCCCGGCGAAGACGGTCGAGCTCCGCGAACACGTCGTCCAATACGATCACGGGGTCCCCGGTCGCGGAATCGCGTCTGAGCAGCTCGGCCGACGCGAGCCGGAGTGCAAGTGCGAACGACCAGGATTCGCCGTGGCTCGCGTACCCCTTTGCGGGCAGGGCGTTGAGCAGGAGCTGCACATCGTCGCGATGCGGGCCGGAGAGCGTGAGTCCGCGTTCGAGCTCGCGGCTGCGTCGGGTGCGCAAGGCGGTCGCGAAGCGCTCCGCGGTCGCCGGGCCGGATGCCTCGGCCCCCCGCATCGCCGGATCCGGCTCGGACGCCGTGGCGTCGTCGTCGCCGTCGGGATCGGCACCGTCGATCGAGAGCACCGGGCGCAGCGACGGCGCGTGGTCCGCGTCGACGATGGACTGGTACGCCGCCGCGAGCGGTTCGGCGAGATCGGCGATCAGGGCGAGCCGCTGGTCGATCAGCTCGGAGCCGAGCTCGACGAGCCGTTCGTCCCAGATGTCGAGCGTGGGCAGCGCACTCGCGGCCAGGCCGCGAGCACGCGCGCTCTTGAGCAACGTGTTGCGCTGCTTGAGCACTCGCTCGTAATCGGACATCACCCCCGCGAGACGCGGGGTGCGCTGGACGAGGAGCTCGTCGAGCAGTCGGCGACGGACCGACGGCTCACCACGGACGATCGCGAGGTCTTCGGGCGCGAACAGGACCGAATGCGCGTACCGGGGCAGGTCGCGTGGCTTCACCGCCGACCGATTCAGCTGCGCCCGGTTAGCGCCCTGCCGGTTGAGCTGGAGTTCGACGAGCAGCTGACGTTCGCCGTGCGCGAGGAGCGCCCGGACGATCGCGGCATCGGCGCCGGCCCTGATCAGCGCCTGATCACCAGACACCCGGTGCGAGCTGAGCGTCGAGAGGTACCCGATGGACTCGACCAGATTGGTCTTCCCCTGCCCGTTGCGCCCCACGAGCACCGTCGCTCCAGGGCCGAGCTCGACGTCCGCCCGCGCGTAGTTGCGGTAGTCGGTGAGGGAGAGGCGGGCGACGTGCACGCAGAACTCCCTTCTCGACCGCTCCGGTCAACGCTACCCGCCGGCGCCGACACCCCGCGCGGGCCTCAGCGCAGCAGCAGGTTGGGCTGCAGCAGGTACCGGTACGTGTCGGCACCGGCCTGCTCACGCGAGGTCTGGCTCGTGATGAGCACCGGACCGGGCTTGTTCGGGTTCTCGGTCTTCGTGAACGAGATCCGCACGAACTCGCTCGGCACGGCCGCGAGGCCGTCGAGCAGGAACTGCGGCTTCAGCGACACGACGGTCTCATCGCCCGACAGGATCGCGTCGATCGACTCCGATGCCTGGGCCTGCTCGCTGCCGATCGCCTCGAGGGTGAGGCCTTCGGCCGTGAAGCTGTACCGCAACGCGGCCTCGCGCTCGAGCACGAGCGCGACGCGGCGGGTCGCCTCGATGAGTTCTGCGGTGTTCATCACGGCGTAGTTGTCGACGTTGTCGGGGAACAACCGGCGAACGGGCGGGAAGTTGCCTTTGATCAGCAGCGACGTGACGGTCTTCTTGTCGGCGCTGAAGGCGATGAGTTCGCGGTCATCCCGACTGGTGATGGCGACCTGGATGGTCCCGGAGTGACCGAACGTCTTCCCGACCTCCTGCAACGTGCGAGCGGGCACGAGTGCGGTCAACGAGTCGTCCGACGCGACGCCGCCACCGTCCCAACCGATCTCGCGGACCGCGACGCGGTACCGGTCGGTCGCGACCAGGCTGAGACTGTTCTCGCGAACCTCGAGCTGCACACCCGTGATCACGGGTGTGACATCGTCGCGCGACGCCGCGACCGCGACCTGCGCGACAGCGCCGGCGAATTCGTCGGCGGGCACGACGCCCGACTGCTCGCCGATCTCCGGGATCGACGGATATTCCTCGACGGGCATCGACAGCAGCGTGAAGTTGGCTGATCCGCAGGAGACGGAGATCCGCGACTCCTCGGTCGTGATGCGAACCGGTGCGTTCGGCAGTCGGCCGGCGATCTCGGCGAGGAGACGCCCCGACACCAGCACTGTGCCGGGCTCTTCGACGTCGGCCTGGATCTCGGTCTGGCTGGACACCTCGTAGTCGAAGGACGACAGCACCAGCCCGCCGTCGTTCGCTTGGATGAGCACGCCGGAGAGGATCGGAAGGGTGGTGCGCTGCGGCAGGAGCTTGACGGCGAAGGAGACGGCCTCACTGAAGACGTCGCGGTTGACCTGGAATCTCACGGTTCTCCTGTCGTGGACGTGCTGATCGAACCCATGCTAGCGCCAGACCTCCGGTTCGGATCGGGCGCGATCGGCGCGTGGAATCCCTCAGGTTGTCGAGCGCCCAGAGAGATCATTAATTCTCTTAACGGTGTTAACCGTTGTGGAAACTGTGGATGGTGTTCGGAGATCGGCGGATCGACGCGGATCGTGGGCCCATCCGATCTGTGCACGGTGTGTGGAATCGACGTGATGCGCGTCGCCCCGATGCATCCTCGTCGACGTCTTGTGCACAGGGCGCCCACGCCCGTCAACAGCCACCAGGCGGTTGCTCGTTAACAATCCACAGCTTTTCCACAATTGTGGGAAAGCGTGTCCAGACGCCCCGGACGCGCGCTCGAGGCATCCGCACCGGCTCTGGACCGGTGATGCCACCGCGGCCACGCCGCATCGGCGATCACCGAACCGAGGGCTCGCACGGATCAGCGGAAGCGCGCGTTCTGCTTGATGCGCGCGGTGAGCTCCGTGACCTGGTTGTAGATCGAGCGACGTTCCTTCATGAGTTCCGAGATCTTCTTATTCGCGTACATCACGGTCGTGTGATCGCGGTTGCCGAACAGCTGGCCGATCTTCGGCAGGGACAGACTCGTGAGCTCGCGGCACAGATACATCGCGATCTGCCGCGCCGTCGCGACCGCCTGCGACCGGCTGGAGCCGTACAGATCGTCGACCGTCAGCTTGAAGTAGTCGGCCGTGGCCGTGATGATGTCGACCGGCGCGACCACGTTGTCGGTGTCGTCAGTGATGAGATCCTTCAGCACGGTCTGCACGAGGGGCATATCGACCGGCGTGCGATTCAGGCTCGCGAAGGCGGTCACCCGGATCAGGGTGCCCTCGAGTTCGCGGATGTTGCTGGACACCTTCGACGCCATGTACTCGAGGATGTCGTCGGGCACCTGGAGTCGTTCGGACTGGGCTTTCTTGCGAAGGATCGCGATCCGCGTCTCGAGGTCGGGCGCCTGGACATCGGTGATCAGGCCCCACTCGAAGCGGCTGCGCATGCGGTCTTCGAAGCCGGTCAACAGCTTCGGCGGCAGATCGCTCGTGATGACGACCTGCTTGTTGTGGTCGTGCAGGTTGTTGAAGGTGTGGAAGAAGGCCTCCTGGGTCTCGGCCTTCCCCTGCAGGAACTGGATGTCGTCGATGAGCAGGATGTCGACGTTGCGGTACCGCTGCTGGAACAGTGAGCCGCGGTTGTTGGCGATGGAGTTGATGAAGTCGTTCGTGAACTCCTCGGAGCTGACGTACCGCACGCGGATGCCGGGATACATGCTCATCGCGTAATGCCCGATGGCGTGAAGCAGGTGCGTCTTGCCGAGCCCGGAGTCGCCGTAGATGAACAGCGGGTTATATGCCTTGGCCGGGGCCTCGGCGACCGCGACCGCCGCGGCGTGGGCGAAGCGGTTCGATTGACCGATGACGAAGCTGTCGAACGAGTACTTCGGATTCAGTCGGGCATCGCGCGGGCGATCGGTCGCCGTCCGGTCGAACACCGCATGCGGGGTCTGCGGGAAGTCGGCTTCGGCGAACTCGTCGGTGTACCCGCCGCCGGCGGAACTCCCGAGCGGTCCCCCGCCGGCGCCCGGCGCCTCAGGGGGCCGCGGCTCTTCGAGTTCCGGGTTCACCACGACGTAGAACGAGGTCACCGGACTCGGCGACTCGATCACGCCCATCGCTTGCAGCAGCGGCACTCGCATGCGCTGGTTCAGCATGCTCGCAGTGAAGTCGTTCGGCACCTCGAGGTAGAACGTGCCTGCGGCGATGCCCTTCGGCTCGACGAGGTTGAGGAAGCCCTGGAGCATCGGGGTGATCGCGGCATCGCCGGCCAGCCGGTCCAGGACCGTCGCCCATGTCTCCGAGATGGGCTGTTCCGTCATCGTTCCCCGCAATCGTTCCGAGCCTTCGGCTGCATCGCCCGTCGTCCCACCGGGATCGGCGAGCGGTACGAGGCAATTGTTCACAGTGTTATCCACGGCCTGTGAGCAGTTTTTGGTGGAACCGCAGATTTCCGGGTCCAAGGCTGGGGATAACTGGTCTCAAACCGTAGCGAACAGAGGGGGGTCGCGACAAATGCCGCCAGCGGGATCAGCGCGCGCACGGCGTGTCGCTCCACAGCCGACGCGCAGGCTGCTGCGATACTGTCGGACCCGATCCGTGACCATCACTCGGCAGCGAGTTTGACCGCACGCCCGCCAGGCCGTAGGTTAAGTCAGTTGACCGCAGCCCGTTTCGGGCACCGAACTCACCCCGCCGGCGGCACCTGTGACGCAGTCGGCGTGGGATCTCGAACCGCCGGAGAAGAAGAATGAGCAAGCGTACGTTCCAGCCCAACAACCGTCGCCGGGCCAAGAAGCACGGCTTCCGCCTGCGCATGCGCACGCGTGCGGGTCGCGCGATCCTCTCGGCGCGTCGCCGCAAGGGCCGCACCGAACTCTCCGCGTAAGTCGTCGGTGCTCGCCAAAGCCAACCGCATCACGAGCGCCGACGACTATCGACGAGTCGTGCGCCGTGGTGCGAAGGTCGCCGGTGCCCACACCGTGAGCTATGTCCGCTCACGGGAGGCGGGCGCTGACGCGCGCTTTGGCTTCATCGTTTCCAAGAAGGTCGGCATCGCCGTCCGCCGCAACCTCGTTCGTCGACGGCTGAAGGCCGTCGGCCACGAGGTGGTCGCTGACGGCGCGCGCGGTTTCGACCTCGTCGTCCGAGCGCTTCCTTCGGCGGGCTCAGCGGATTTCTCGTCGCTCCGGGACGAGGTCCGGCGGGCTGCGGAGCGCGCGTCCCGGCTTTCAGGCGCCAGGTCGACGGATGACTCGGAACGAACGAGTACTCGCGAAGAGGCATCCCATGCGTGACCTCGCTTTCTTCGTGCTCCTCATTCCGCGCAATATCGCCGTTCTCCTCCTGCGTGGGTATCGTGCCGTCATCTCGCCCCTCTATGGCGATGTGTGCCGCTACTACCCGTCATGTTCGGCGTACGGCCTCGGCTCGGTGCAGCAACGCGGAGTTGTGATCGGTTCCGTGCTCACACTCTGGCGCATCCTGCGGTGCAACCCGTGGAGCCCCGGCGGTATCGACGACGTCCGCGCCGCTGGGCACGATCGATACCGCATCACGCCGTTCGGCTGGGTGGTCCCCGCCGGCTGGGCCGCCGCTGACGCCGTGCCCCTCCCCACATTCTCCGCCCACGTCCACCCCCGAAAGGCCTGAGCCCCGCACATGGACATCATCAGCATCATCCTCTGGCCCATCAAATGGGTCATCGAGCTGATCCTCGTCGCGTTCCACTCGCTGTGGGACCTCATCGGGATGGACCCCGACTCGGGTGTCACCTGGGTGCTCTCGATCGTCGGCCTGGTCATCGTGGTGCGCGCCGCGCTGATTCCGGTCTTCGTGCGCCAGATCAAGAGCCAGCGACGCATGCTCGAGGTCGCCCCTCAGCTCAAGAAGATCCAGGACAAGTACAAGGGCAAGAAAGACCAGTTCTCGCGCGAGGCGATGTCCCGCGAGACGATGGCGCTGTACAAGAAAACGGGCACCAACCCGCTGTCCTCGTGCCTGCCGCTCCTGCTGCAGATGCCGATCTTCTTCGGCCTCTTCTCCGTGTTGAATGACGCGCAGCACGACAAGGCGGGCGTCGGTCTGTTCACGCAGGAGCTCGCCAACTCGTTCGCGAACGCCGAGTTCCTCGGCGCGCCGCTGAAGGGCACCTTCATCGGCGCCCTCAATGGCGAGTACCCCTGGCAGGTCATGGTCATCGCGGTCATCATGATCGTGCTCATGACCGCGTCGCAGTTCATCACGCAGCTGCAGATCGTCTCGAAGAACATGTCCCCCGAGACCAAGGCCAGCCCGATGTTCCGCCAGCAGCGGGTGCTCCTGTACCTGCTCCCCCTGGTCTTTGCGTTCTCTGGCGTCGCGTTCCCGATCGGGGTCATGTTCTACTGGCTCGTTTCGAACTTCTGGACGATGGCTCAGCAGTTCGTCGTCATCCGGAACATGCCGACGCCCGGGAGCGAGGCGGCCAAGGCGCGTGAAGCGCGCCTCGCCAAGAAGGGCAAGCTCGTCGTCGAGCAGCCCGAGGAGCCGGCGCAGGAAGAGATCAAGAAGCAGCCCACCCAGCGTCAGCAGCCGATGGGCAAGCAGCGCGCAAAGAAGCAAGGGAAGTAGTCATGACCGACGTGCAGCACGACAGCGAGCGCTCGATCGCCCAGCTCGAAGAAGAAGGCGACATCGCTGCCGACTACATCGAGGAACTGCTCGACATCTGTGACCTCGACGGCGACATTGACATCGACGCGCGCAACGGGCGCGCGTACGTCTCGGTCACCGCGACCGAGGGAGCGAATATCTCGGTCCTGTCGAAGCCCGACACCGTGACCGCGATGCAAGAGCTGACCCGTCTCGCGGTGCAGACGAAGACCGGTGCGTTCTCACGGCTCATCCTCGATATCGGTGGCTCACGGGACGCGCGTCGGAATGAGCTGAGTGCGCTCGTCGCTCGGGCAGCCGAGCGGATCGACGCCGGCGCGGCGGAGGCGGCGCTGCCTCCGATGTCGTCCTACGAGCGCAAGTTGGTGCATGACCTCGTCGCTGAGCGTGGCCTGCATTCGGAGTCTCGCGGCGAGGGATCCGAGCGGTACACCGTCATCACGCGGGCGAACTGACCGCGCCTCGCGCGTTTCACGTGAAACGATGACGGATCGACTCGAGCTGGAGCCCGAACCAGCGGCGGCCGCGGCGCTCTTCGGCGAGCACCTGCCGAAAGGGCGCGCATTCACCGAGTCCCTGGCCCGCTACGGCGAGGAACTTGGCCTCATCGGTCCCCTGGAACTCCCTCGGCTGTGGACGCGGCACGTGCTGAACTCGGCGCTCGTCGCGCCGCTGCTTCACCCCGGCCGGGTCGGCGATGTCGGGTCCGGCGCTGGTCTGCCTGGTCTCGTCCTCGCGATCATTCGACCGGACGTCTCGTTCTCGCTCATCGAACCGATGGAGCGGCGCGTCGCATGGCTTGAACGGCAGGTCGCCGAGCTCGAGCTGTCGAACGTCGAGGTCGTGCGCGCTCGCGCTGAGGAGGCGAAGCTGCGCGGCCAGCTGGACCAGGTCACCGCACGCGCGGTGAGCGCACTGCGTACCCTCGTCCCCATCACCGCTCCGCTCCTTCGCCCCGGTGGCGAGTTGGTGCTCATGAAGGGCGCCGGAGTCGACGGCGAAGTCGCCGCGGCAGAGAAGGCGATGCGGAAGTTCCGCGTGCACAATGGCGAGGTCCTCGTCCTGGGCGACGGCGTACTGAGCGAGGTCACGCGCGTGTTCCGCGCGACGGTGGGCTGACGCCGCGCCTGGGGCCATCGTCCGCGGTGCAGTCAGGCCGCCGCGTGGTGGTCTGTCTCTTCTCGCCGGGACGGTTCCAGTCGACGACTGGGCATCGGCACGGTCCGGGGGTGTCCCCCAGTGCGGTGTGCGCCCTCACCGGTTCATGCGCGGAACGGTGCGCGGCGTCTCCGTCGGTCGGAGGTCTCGTTGCGGGACGAATGACATTGTGCACGCCGATTTCACGCGAGTTCGGGCCCGGATGGGTGGTCGGATCCGCGACTGAGGCGGCAGCTCAGTGGCGAAACGGCCTATTTCGCTTCGCTGAGCGCCATTCTCGCTCGTGTTTGGTCACCGTGCAGGTGCAGGCGTCACCGTTGGACGGTGACGGATCACGGAGCAAGACCTCTCTCCGACGCGGTTCGCTACGACGGATCGGCGCACCGCTCCCCCACTGCGGTTGTGGTGGCGCCCGAGGAATGTGCTCACCCCTCGGTGCGCTCGCACTGCGCTTCGGCTCGGCGGCACTGTGTGACCCGTCGATGACGAGGTACGGCGCGAAGTGCGAATGGGTCCGGCGCCCGCGCCATCAGCGGGGTTGCGACTCACGGACGATCTCGAACGCGGCGAGACCTCGCTCGACCGCATCCCTGTCTTTCACCCGCACGAGGCCGGGGTCCGCGGATCAGCCTTGGCCACGTTGCGTCAGGCCAGTGCTGCGTTTCACGTGAAACGCACCCGTCGGCGGTTGATCCATTGGCCCGAACGGCAGCCACGGCACGGGATCACCTCGTCATGGTCAGACACCGCGGCGCCGCTCGTTTCACGTGAAACGCGTGGTCGAATACCGTCCGGCGCCCGGACTGCCACGCAGCAGACTCCACTCCGACTGATGAGCCCGTTCCACCCTGAGGGAATGCGTGGCCTGGGTCCGCGCGGTACCGCCCGGTCCGCGCGGAACCGCCCGCTGGGAGCCAATGCTGCGCCAGACGCGGGCGGTGCGCGGCGCGCCAGAGCCGCGCGGGGTAGGTCTCCTGCAGGCGAGTCACGCCGCCGCGTTTCACGTGAAACGCTCTGATCCGGGCTGTGGCCTCCCAGTTCCCGCGCGAAGGGCGGCGGTCCCGCGAGCCGGCCGGCGTTGTCTGACGCGGCGGTTAGGCTGGTAGTCCAGATGGCGTCGGGCTGCTCACCCGGCCGCCGCGGCAAGCGAGATGAGCGCAGATGGAGTCGGTATGGCGCAGGGCGGGGGTCGCGGTTGGTTCCGCAGACGAACCCACTCCGATCCCGTCGCTGGGGCGTCCGAGGATCTCGCCACTCCGCCGCCGCAGGCCGACGACCACTCGGGGGCCGAGCGGTTCGGCGAAGTCGATGAGTTCGGTCAGCTTGTCCGCGGTGATGCTCACATCAGTAGGTCGGAGTTCTCCGCCGAAGATCATGACCCACCGGCGGAAGACGTCAGCCCAGCCCCGCCTACCGCGACGCCGAACTCGATCCCGGCCCGGGCGACACGGGTCGACTGGGACGCGGCCACCGCCGCAGCCCTGGCGGACGACGCGTCGCAGCAGACGGCTGCTCCCGCTCTGGGCTCTGGGAGTACCCGTGATCTGATGCTCGAGGAGATCATCCGCGAGATCGTCGGCGATGCCGCGGTGGACACGGCATCGTCTCTCCAAACTCCGGCGGGCGACCCGATGTCCTCGCCCTCCGTCCCGCGAGTCGTGGCCCCGTCACGCACGGACGGCGGCGCCTCGGGCATGCCCGAGGCGGTCGGGGTGCCCGAGTTGGGCCTCGACGGCCGCGCACTGGGTGCGGATCCGGTTGAAAGCGCGCGCAAGGAGGCCGAGCCGCGTGGGGCCGAGCCGCTCTCGGCGGCGCCGCTCTCGGCCGCGCCGACTGCGAACGTCCATCGCCACGCGGACTCCCGGCCGGTCACCTCCGAGGCGCCTTCTCCCACTGCGCCTGCGCGTGCGCCCGTTGCACCTGAGCATGCGGTGTCCGGTCCGGCTACCCCGCCTGCCGCATCCGCTCCGCCTACGCCGGCGTCTGGGGCTGCGCCCGCGCCTACGCCGGCGTCTGGGGCTGCGCCCGAGTCAGCTTCCACAGCCGCCGGGCGTGCCTCGTCCGATCTGACCACCGGCGCAGCAGCGACGACCGCGGCTGCGGCTGCTGCGTCTCGGCCTGTTGCATCCGCTCCGCCCGCGCCTCGGTCCACACCAGCGGATGCGCCGCCGGCTCTGTCCGCGGATGCGCCTGCCACCTCGGCTCCGGATGTCCCTACCACGTCGGCTCCGGATGTTCCTGCCACGTCAGCTGCGGATGTCCCTACCACGTCAGCTTCGGATGTCCCTACCACGTCAGTTTCCGACGGTGCCGGGCCTCGTGCGGTCGCTCAACCCGCTACTCCCCCGCCACTCCCGGGACCGACCGCGCCCGCCTCGATCGCAACTGCGCCCCCGCGCTCCCTCGCCCCAGATGTTTCACGTGAAACGTCACCGCCTCACGGAGGAACCCCCCTGGCAGATGAACTCATGAACGAGACCCGACGCCGCATCGCGCTCGAAGAAGCCGTGCTTCCACTCCCCGACACGACGCGGGTCTTCACGATCTCGAATCAAAAGGGCGGGGTCGGTAAGACGACAACCACCGTGAACCTTGCGGCCGCGCTCGCTCGCGCCGGGGCCAAAGTGCTCGTCATCGACATGGACCCGCAGGGAAATGCGTCGACCGCCTTGGGCGTCGATCACCGATCTGAGCAGCAGAGCGTGTACGAAGTGCTCGTGCAGGACCTCCCCCTCGGCCCGATGATTCGGCCATCCGCCGAACATGAACGGCTTGAGTGCGTGCCGGCCACGATCCACCTTGCCGGCGCCGAGATCGAGCTGGTCTCCCTCGTCGCTCGCGAGCAGCGGCTCCGCCGCGCACTCGACACCCACCTCTCGCAGATGGAGGAGCCGTACCACTACGTCTTCATCGACTGCCCGCCATCTCTCGGGCTCCTCACGATCAATGCCTTCGTGGCAGCCCGCGAGGTGCTCATCCCGATCCAGTGCGAGTACTACGCCCTCGAAGGTCTTTCGCAGCTGCTCAGCAACATCGAACTCATCGAGAAGCACCTCAACCCGAGTCTGCGGCTGTCGACGATCCTGCTCACGATGTATGACTCGCGCACGAATCTCGCTCAACAGGTCGCACAAGAGGTCCGCGAGCACTTCCCGAAGCAGACGCTGGGCACCATCATCCCCCGCTCGGTCCGTGTCTCGGAGGCTCCGAGCTATGGCCAGAGCGTGATTTCCTACGACTACGCCTCGAGCGGATCGCTGTCGTATCGTGAAGCCGCCGCCGAGATCGCTCGGCGTGGCGCCCCTGCCCGCGAGGAGAACAACTGATGGCAACCAAACGGACCGGACTGGGACGCGGAATCGGCGCACTCATTCCCACGGGCGAGGAACGAGCGAGCCGACCCGTCGATGTGTTCTTCCCCGAGTCCGACCGCTCGCCAGCGCCGACCTCCGTCGGGAACGTCGCGAAGGCCGCTGCGCCTGCCGACAGTCTGGTGAGCGTGCCCGGTGCTCGGCTTGCGAGTCTCGACCCCAACGACATCGAGCCCAATGCCCACCAGCCCCGGAGTGTTTTCGACCCTGACGACCTCGCTGAACTCGTGCACAGCGTGCGCGAGTTCGGGGTGCTGCAGCCCATCGTCGTCCGCCCGCATCCGGAGCATGCAGGCAAGTATGAGCTGGTCATGGGCGAGCGTCGCCTTCGCGCGAGCAAAGCGGCGGGGCTCGACGCCATTCCGGCCGTCGTGAAAGACACCGCCAACGAGGCCATGCTGCGCGACGCGCTCCTCGAGAATCTGCACCGCTCGCAGCTCAATCCACTCGAAGAGGCGTCGGCGTATCAGCAGCTGCTCGGCGATTTCGGCATCACGCAGGAAGAGCTCGCGACGCGCATCGGCCGTTCACGCCCGCAGATCTCCAACACGCTGCGGCTCCTCAAGCTGCCTGAGGCGGTCCAACTCCGCGTCGCCGCGGGTGTCTTGAGCGCCGGCCACGCGCGAGCCATTCTCATGATGCCCGACGCGGAGGCGATGCAGCAGCTCGCCGACAAGATCGTCAACGAGGACCTCTCCGTTCGCCAGGCCGAGGCGATCGCCAGCGCATCGCCGAAGCCATCGAAGCCGAAGGCCGCGGCGGGGAAACGGCAGGAGTTCCTCGACGACCTCGCAACGCGCCTCGGCGACCGGCTGAACACCAGGGTCAAGATCGCGCTTGGCGCCCGCAAGGGGTCGATCAACATCGACTTCGCGACCGTCCAGGACCTTCGCCGCATCCTCACCGACCTCGGCGAAGAGCTCGAGGGCGTGTGAGAGCGAGGCACACGCACTCACATCGCCATTGACGTGGCTGAGGTGCCGGCTCGTCGTGTGCTGAGTGGCCCCCGCCCGGGCCCGCTGACCGCGGTCCACCGAGCCGCCCGAGTGCGCGTGCGCGTGGGCTGACTGCGCGCGCCCGCCCGCCCACGGGTTCCGCTGAGCCGCCGGCCAAGTGCGCGCCCGCATGGGTCGAGCCGCCGAGCCGCCCACATCCGCGTCGGCTCAGCTGATCGCACAGACAGACGTACTCCAGCCGGCTGCGTGCGGCCGCCGAACGTGGACCGAGCTACCCGCGTGCTCCCCGTGGGCGCAGACCGCGCTCGCCTGCGCGGCCCCCCGCTCAGCCGAACGTCCGCAACGTCGACCCGCTCAGCCGCGCGTAGCCGCCTGGCGCACCAGCGCATCGTAGACGGCGGCCGGCTCGCTACCGGAGGCTTGGATCGCGAGCGGGACGAGCGAGGTCTCCGTGAGGCCCGGCACGACGTTCGCCTCGAGGAACCAGGGTGTCCCGTGGTCGTCGACCATGAAGTCCACGCGTGAGAGGTCTCCCAGTCCCAGCGTCTGATGCGCCAGCACAGCTGCTTCGGCGACCTTCGCACCGCCGTCGGTGAGCCGCGCCGGCGCGAAGAACGTCGTCTCGCCGGCGTTGTACCGCGCCTGGAAGCTGTAGACACCCGCCGTCGGGACGATCTCGACCGCCGGGAGTGCTCTCGGCCCGTCCCCGGTGTCGACCACCGTCACCGCGACCTCAGTCCCGAACACGCGATGCTCGACGACGGCCACCTCGGCGTACGTGAAGGCGTCGACCATGGCACGCGCGAGCTCGTCAGGCGCCTCGACGATGGTGACACCCTGCGCCGATCCGCCGGAGGCGGGCTTCACCACGAGATCACCGGGCAATGCGGCGCGCACGACACGCAGCACACTCGACGCGCCCAGCTCACGGAACGCTTCGTGGGAGAGCACGATCGAATCCGGAACCGCGATCCCAGCGTCGCGCACCAGCGAGCTCGCGACCGGCTTGGCCCAGGCGCGCCGAGCGGCTGCCGCGGGAGATCCAACGGTGGGGACGCCTAAGGCCGACAAGAGATCGAGCAGCGATCCGTCCTCGCCGCTCGAGCCGTGAAGTGCCGGGAAGAGCACGTCTGGACGGTGCTCGGCGAGGTACGGCAAGAGCCCCGCGTCGGGGTCGCGAAGCGTCACGCGGTGGCCGGCGTCAGTCAGCGCGTCGGCGACCCGCCGCCCCGACCGAAGCGACACGTCTCGCTCGTGTGAGATCCCACCCGCGAGGACCACGACGTCGAGTACACCCTGGGCCGTTTCACGTGAAACGCCCGACTCGACCGAGGCATCCGCCGCTGCGCGGCCGCCGGTCGTCACGTCCATCTGCTCAGAATTGCTCATGATCTGGGATTTCTCCGCTCGTGCTGACGTGTGAAGTGGGGCGCGTGGGTCATTTCATATCCGACGGCGGTGCGGGCTCGATGCCGGGGGTCGTCGGCAATTGCAGCGGACCGGTGCCGGCGAACGTGTCGAGCAGGTCGAGCTCGCCGTTCACCACCGTCGCCAGGCGGCGCACGCCGAGCCGGATCGCCTCCGGGGTCGGGTAGCAGAACGACAGCCGCATCGCGTGACGTCCGCGTCCGTCGGCGAAGAACGCGGTGCCAGGGGTGTACGCGACGAGCTCGCGGACGGCGCGGGGCAGCATCTGCTTCGAATCGAGGACATCGGGCAGCGTGACCCAGACGTAGAAGCCGCCGTTCGGGTTCGTCCAGGACAGCTGCGGAAGGTAGTCGTTGAGCGCGCCGATCATGGCGTCCTTCCGCTCGCGGTACACGCCGCGGAACGTATCGATCTGGCCGCGCCAATCGGCCGTCGACAGATACTCGGACACCACGAGCTGACTGAAGGACGACGGCGAGAGAACAGCGGACTCCGCCGCGAGGATGAGCTTCTCCCGGATGGCGTGCGGGGCGAGCGCCCAGCCGACGCGGAAGCCGGGGGCCAACGTCTTCGAGAACGACCCGAGGTAGATCACGCCCTCTGGGTCGAGTGCGCGAAGCGCGTTCGGCGCCGGTTCATCGAAGTGCAGGAGCCCGTACGGGTTGTCCTCGAGCACGAGGATCTCGTTCTGGCGACAGATCTCGAGGATCTCGGGCCGCCGCGCCGCGGAGAGCGTCACGCCCGCGGGGTTGTGGAAGTTCGGGATCGTGTAGAGGAACTTGATCCGGCGACCCTGGGCGCGGAGATGCGCGATGGTCTGCCGGAGTGCCTCGGGGATGAGACCGTCATCATCCATTGCGACGTGCACGACGGAGGCCTGGTACGAGCGGAACACGCCCATGGCGCCCACGTACGACGGAGCTTCGGCGAGCACGACATCGCCCGGATCGAGGAAGAGCTTGGCGACGAAATCCAGCGCCTGCTGCGATCCGGTGGAGGTGACGACGTCGTCGACGGATGCGCCTCGAATGCCCTCGAGCCGCATCACCTCGAGGATGTGCTCGCGGAGCGCGGGAACGCCTGCTCCCCCGCCGTACTGCAGGGCCGTCGGGCCCTGGTCGAGCATCACTCGCTCCATCGACGACATGACGAGCTCTTGCGGCAGGGCCGAGACGTATGGCATGCCGCCGGCGAGCGAGACCACCTCTGGGCGTGAGGCGACGGCGAACAAGGCTCGAACCTCGGATGCGGCGAAGCCGGCAGCTCGCTCGGCGTAGTTCGCGTACCAGGGGTCGAGATTGTTGCCGGTCCGCTGCGGGACGCCTTCGCTGGTCACATCACATCCGTTCTGTCTCGAGTTCTCATGCTAATCGTCACGCACCGGCTCGCTTCGCGCATGACGGATGCCCCGCCCGGCGCGTGCCCCGCCCGGCCCTTCCGGCCTGGCGCGTGCCCGGCCTGGCGCGTGCCCGGCCGGCGCGTGCCCGGCCGGCGCGTGCCGCGCCTGGCGCGTGCCCGGCCTGGCGCGGCGCGGTCTGGCCGCTCCGGCCGCACCACGACGAAACGACCCGCACGGCAGAGCCGCACGGGTCGCTTCGCGAGGAAGGTGCCGTGGTTACGCGATGTACGCCGCGAGGTCGGCCTCGAGCGCCGGCTTCGGCTTCGCGCCGACGACGGTCTTGACGACCTCGCCGCCCTGGAAGACCTTGAACGCCGGAATGGCGGTGATCTGGTACTTCATCGCGAGGTTCGGGTTCTCGTCCACGTTGAGCTTCACGATGTCGAGCTTCTCGGCGTGTTCGGTCGCGATCTGGTCGAGGATGGGGCTGACGGCGCGGCAGGGACCGCACCACTCCGCCCAGAAGTCGACCACGACCGGCTTGTCGTTCTTCAGCACTTCCTGCTCGAAGGTGGCCTCGGTCACGGCTCGTGCAGTCATTTCGTTCTCCTTTGGTGAAATCTTGTGGTTTCGCGGGATGTCGGTGCGAGCGGCTCAGCCCGCGGGATCAGCGCAGCGAGGCGAGGCGCTCGACCGCTTCGGCCTCGATCTCGGCTTCCTCGGGCGAGTTCGTGTCGGCGAGGGCAGCGAGGTAGTGCTCGGCGTCGAGGGCCGCGACGGTGCCCGACCCGGCGGCCGTCACGGCCTGCCGGTAGTGGGGGTCGATGACGTCACCCGCCGCGAACACGCCGGGCAGCGAGGTCCGGGACGAACGCCCCTCGACCCAGATCGTGCCCTCCTGGGTGAGCTCGAGCTTGCCGTGCACGAGGTGGGTGCGAGGGTCGTTGCCGATGGCGACGAACAGGCCATCGAGGTCGAGCGCACGCACATCACCCGTCACCGTGTCGCGGAGCGTCACGCCCGTGACCGCCTCGGTGCCGTGGATCTGGGTCACCTCGGCGTTCCAGACGAACTCGATCTTCTCGTTGTCGAACGCACGCTGCTGCATGATCTTCGACGCCTTGAGCTGGTCGCGACGGTGGATGACGTAGACCTTGTCGGCGAACTTCGTGAGGAAGGTCGCCTCCTCCATCGCGGAGTCGCCGCCGCCGACGACCGCGATGGTCTTCTGCTTGAAGAAGAAGCCGTCGCAGGTCGCGCACCATGACAGACCGTGACCGGACAGCACCTCCTCTTCGGGGAGGCCGAGCTTGCGGTACGCGGAACCGGTCGCGTAGATGATGGCGCTGGCTTCTTCGACGCCGCCGTTGCCGAGCTTCACGCGCTTCACCGGGCCGTCGAGTTCGAGTTCCACGACATCGTCGTAGACGATCTCGGTGCCGAACCGTTCGGCCTGCTCCTGCATCTTGCCCATGAGGTCGGGACCCATGATGCCCTCGGGGAAGCCCGGGAAGTTCTCGACCTCGGTCGTGTTCATGAGCTCGCCACCGATCTCGACCGAACTCGCGATGAGGAGCGGCTTGAGCTCAGCGCGTGCCGCATAGATCGCGGCAGTGAACCCGGCCGGGCCGGAACCGATGATGATGATCTCGCGCAACGTGAACGCTCCCTTTGGCTGTCGTGCGTGTGGCACCCGCTCCAGCGGATGACACGCCATGGTCAACACAGTCTAGGTCTCCGCTATTCCAGACCGCCCGTCCGCCAGTCGGCGCCCACGCGTGAGTCAGCCGCGGCGGAGACGACGGATCAGTGGTTCGGCGAATCCGCGGAGTTCGGGCGATCGGAGGAGCCAGAGGCCGGCGAAGTACAGCACCGCCATGACAGCGCCGATGATCGCCATGGAGATGATCGCCGGGAAGATCCCCGAGAGCGCGAACCCGTCTCCCTCGGTGCCACCCAGCGCGAACAGCAGGGTGATGCCCGCCGCGACCGGAACGACCAGTGCGGCGAGTGCGCGCACGAACGCGCCCGCGATCCGCCGGCCGTCGAGCGTGCCCAGCCGCCGGCGGAGCAGGACGAGCGCCGCGATGAGCTGGATGGTGCCCGCGATGGTCGTCACCAGCGCGATGCCGAAGACGACCTCTGACGACGGGAGGGCGATACAGGCGAGTGCGCCGGCGATGAAGACGGACACCTGGATCAGGGTGAAGAAGAACGGGGTCTTGGTGTCGTGCATGGAGTAGAAGGTGCGCTGCACGACGAACAGCACGCTGAAGCCCACGAGGCCGATCACGTACGCCATGATCACGTGCCCCATCGACCAGATCAGCGGTTCGACGGGCGTGAATACCCTGGCGAACGGGTAGGCGCAGACCATGAGCACCGCGGCCGCCACGAGCACGATCATGGTGATGGCACGCACCGCGCTCGACAGGTCGGCCCGGACCCGGTCGA
>Ga0180223_1000820_pt1 | contig 31385 bp, 26 predicted proteins | sample eDN5th30CKraftOP_FD_151337 | JGI IMG/M metagenome (GOLD analysis project Ga0180223, IMG submission 151337) | Enriched Organic Plus compost microbial communities from Emeryville, California, USA - eDNA 5th pass 30_C Kraft OP (version 2) (version 2) ... | reverse complement strand
ATCGAACACCGCGATGACCCGACCGGCCGCGTCGTACCTGAGCGAGCTCGTCACCGTCGCTCGCTCGGGCGAGCTCGTCCGGGTGCCGACCAGCGCACGCGACGCCGGGTCGTAGTCGAACGTCGTGACCCGCCCGCTGCCGGCCCGCACCTCCGCGACCAGCCCGTCAGGCGTGTACGTGGTGACCTCGGTCACACCACGCTGGTCGGTCTGCGAGACCACTCGACCGAGTTCATCGAGCTGCCGCCGCTCGCCGGCCGACGTCGCCGTGTCCGACCGAAGCGTCTTCGCCACGCTCGCCCCGAACGCGTCATACTCGCGCTCGGCGGTCACGCCGTCGGCCGGACCGCCGGCTTCGGCCGCCCCGGCGACCGGCGTCACGTCGGTCACGACCATGCGGCCCAACGCGTCGAACGCATACGACTCCGACGTCGTCCGGGTCCCGCCGCGAGCATCGTGATGCGTCGTCGACGCCGTGGTGGCGTGCCGTCCCTCACCTGGCACCCCACCCGAGCCGGCCGACTCCGGATACTCGAACCTCTGCGACTGCACCACCCGTTCACCGGCGTCCGACGTGACGACCAGCGCACGCTCGGTGACCCGCCCGTCCGCATCGACCTCGGATTCCGTCCGGGTCTTGCCGTCGGAGATCCACGCCGCATACCCGGTGCCGTGCTGCCCACCGGCCAGAAGCTCGCCCGGAGACACACCCGCGCGGAGCGGCCAGCCCAACGGCGACACCTCGCCCTGCATGCCCCACTCACGCGCGCTCGCCTCTTCACCGGTGAGCGCGTCGACCACGCGCACCCGCTCGACCCGAGGCACTCCATCTGACGAGCCGGCCCACGTCACGAACGTCGTCGCCCCGGACGGAGCGCTCACCCGGTCGACCAGCCCCTCGCGGTCGTACCCGATCTCGGTGCGCCAACCCAACGGATCGATCACCGCCGAGACCCGCCCACCGTCGAGCTCGACCACCCATCGGCCACCCGCTCCCGAACCCGGAGCCGCAGCGGTGGCATCCGCCCCCGGCTGTATCGTCACCCGGCTAGGGTCGGACCAGTCCAGTGCCGTCACCGAGCCGTCGGCACTCACCACCGACTGCAGTCGGCCACGTCCGCCGCGGGTCTCCCACCGCCAGTCCACGCGCGCGCCGCCGAGTACGAGTCGCGCGACCGGTAACCCGGCGGCATCGAAATAGGTGGACACCCCGCCGAGTTCATGCAGGGCGTAGGCGTATGCTCGCGCCTCAACCGCCCCATCGGTACGCCCGGGCACGACCGCCCCGGGAGCCGCCGCTTCGAACCGCACGTCAGTCCCCGGATACCCGGCCAATCCCGACGCGACCGACGAACTCATCTGATACGCGCCACCCGATGCGGGCAACACCCACACCCCGCCCTTCAGACGGACCGTCGCCAGTCCGAACGACCAGCCGCCGCCCAACCCCAGCCCGTCGACGGCCGCGGAACGGGAATCCCACGCGAGCTGAACGCCACCCGCGGGGAGCCCGAACCCGAAGGACCCGTCGAGCTCGCCGATCGCCGCCTCGAGCCCGTCCCCCAGTGCGAACGAGCCGAGCTGCGGCTCGCCCGCCGCGTCGTTCGGCGCCGCCGCGGCCCAAACCGGCGACGTCAGACTGCCGAGCAGTCCGGCGCACGCCATCGCAACGACCGCAAGCGACCACTTTCGTACTCCGAACATGCGAGCCCCCGCTCTCTCGACTCCCGAACGGATGTTAATATATCGGATCGTCTCTCCTTGGGGAAGATTCACACGCTGATTTTCCGGGCCGACGCGTGTCGCGTCAGTCGACCGTCGCCGTCGCGGCCGTCGTGAGCGGCACCGAGATCCCCCGGCGGCGCTGCAGTCGGTCGATCCCGAAGCTCGCGACCGCGAGCACGGCGCCCATGAGCGTGAGCAGCAGCCCGATCCACACCGGAGCCACATACCCGAGACCGGCCGCGATCGCGAGCCCGCCGAGCAGCGCACCGAGACTGTTGCCGATGTTCAGCGCCGAGTGGTTCAGCGCCGCGGCGAGCGATTGGCTGTCACGCGCGACGTCCATGAGGCGTGCCTGAATGGTGGGGCCGAGCGCCGCCGCGGCGGAACCCACCAGGAAGAGACCGACGAACAACCCGATCGGCTGGTGCACGGTGAGCCCCAGCAGCGCGAGCGCGAACGCGAGCCCCCCGAAGAACAGATACATCGAGCGCCGCACACTCCAGTCCGCGAGCCGGCCCGCGACGAGATTCCCGATGGTCATGCCGAGCCCGACGACGACGAGGGCGACCGGCACCAGATCTTCGGTCAGCCCGGTGACATCCGTCGTGAGCGGCGCCACGTACGAGTACACCGCGAACAGGCCACCGAAGCCGATCGCGCCGATACCGATCGCGAACCACACCTGCACGCGCCCGAACGCGGCGAGCTCGCGTCGCATGGTGGCCGCGGGATCACCAGACTGCCAGGGCACGGCCGCCGCGACGGCGATGAAGGTGGCGGCGAAGATAACGGCGACGGCGAGGTAGGCGATCCGCCACCCGGCGGTCTGCCCCAGCCAGGTGATCGCCGGCACACCGATGACGTTCGAGATCGTCAGTCCCGACAGGACCAGCGCCACACCCCTGGCCCGTTTCCCGGGGCCCATGAGGCTCGCCGCGACCAGCGACGCGATGCCGAAGTAGGCGCCGTGCGGCAGCGCGGAGACGAACCGTGCGAGCAGCACCAGCTCCAAACTCGGCAGCAGAGCCGAGGCGATCGTGCCGAGCGTGAAGGCCGCCAGCAACCAGAGGATGAGCCGCTTGCGCGGCCAGCGCGCCGCCGCGGCGGCGATCGTCGGCGCACCGACCACGACGCCGGCGGCGTACGCGGAGATGATCCATCCGGTCCGCGCGTTGGCTTCCTCGGGTGACGAGGCGTACAGCGCCGGCATGAGATCGGCCGCGATGTTCGGCAGCAACCCCATCGCCACGAACTCGGTGGCGCCGATGCCGAAGCCGCCGAGCGCGAGCGCGAGGAGGGCGAAACGAACACGGGCCGACGACCAGGTCGTCGGCCCGTCAGCACTGAGGGTCACCGGTCGATCCTCTCACGGACACGAATCGATTCGAGGCGCTCCTGAATCGATTCGAGGCGCTCCTGAACCGGCCGCGCGGGGTCCGTTCCGTGGGGCTCAGTCGGCCTGGAGCGCCGCTTCGAGGCGCTCGAGCTTCCCGTCCAGCTCGCCATGGTGACCCGGCCGGATGTCGGCCTTCAGCACCAGCGACACCCGCGAGCCGAACTCGCCGACCGCTTCGGTGGCCCGGCGGACGACGTCGAAGACCTCGTCCCACTCCCCCTCGATGGTCGTGAACATGGCGTCGGTGCGATTCGGCAGACCCGATTCGCGGACGATCCGCACGGCGGCCGCGACCGCGTCGTGCACACTCCCGTCGGTCCGTCCGGTGCCGCTCGGCGCGACTGAGAATGCGACCAGCATCATTCCTCCGCAGGGCGGCGGGTCACCATGACCGGCCGCAGGTCGCGACCGGTTCGCCCCCGCTCGTTCCCAGCCTGCCACACCGACCGGCTCGCCCAGGCGAGGAGGAGGACGAGCAGAACGACCTTGCCGGTGAGGATCAGCACCGACCCCGGGCTTGCAACAAGGAGCCAGCCGTACCAGTAGGGATAGATGAGGTGGGTGAACAGCGCGACGAGGCCGGCGAGGACCGCGGGCACCGTGAATCGTCGGGGCATCGTGGCGAGCCCCAGTACGACGGGCGCGGCCAGCCAGGTCGCGAACTGCGGCGAGCCGACCTTGTTCGCGAGCATGAGCACGACCACGAGGCCGAGCGACAGCGGGGCGAGGATGCGGCCGACCGGCGCACCCCGACGGACGGCGCGAACCCCGATCAGGACCACCGCGAGCACGCCGACCGCCATGGCCGGCGTGGTCAGCGCCGCGGCGGCGGCAACGCCGGGGCCTGAGATCTGATAGGTGAGGATCTCGCGGTCGTACTCGATCGCCACGTCGCGTGCGCCGGCGACGATCGACCACAGCCACGGAACGCCGACCGGCGCCTCGACCTGCAGCCCACGACCAGTCTGCTGCCCGATGAAGCCGAACACATTCAGGCCGGACCCGGCGAGCAGGCACGCGGCCACGATCCCGATGCTGAGCGCCGCGGCGACGGTGACCACCTCGAACCGGCGGCGGTGGGCGATGAGGAGCGCGGCGAGGAGCGCGCCGGGCCAGACCTTGACCCACGTCGCGATGGTGAGCAGGGCGGCGGCGACACGCGGCCGCCCTGCCGCGACGAGGAGTCCGACGAGTGCGATGGGCACCGTCACCGCGTCGATGCGACCGAGCGCGATCGGGCCGAGCACGATGAGGAAGCCCAGCCACCACCACGCGGCGGTGCGGCGGCTGCGCGACAGGCGTCGACGACCCAGCAGCACGGCGAGCGCGATGCCGTCGAGGATCGTCATGAGCGCGAGCCACGTGATCGGATACCAGTCCGGGCCGAAGGCGAGTGCCGCCGTCATCGGCGCGAACGCGAGGATCGGATAAACCCACGGCACGTCGATGCCGACGCGCACCCAGCCGTTCGCCGCCTGCTGCGTCCACATCAGGTAGACGCTCTCGACGTCGCCGAGGGCCCACCCCGGCGCGAACAGGTTGAGCGCGACGAGCGCGACGTGGACGATCACGAACGCGACCCAGAGCGCGGCCCGCCCGCCGAGGGCGCGTCGCCACACGCCCGCGTGCGACGTGACGGATGTCCCGCCGGCGCCCCCTGCCGTCATGCCAGCGATCCTAACCGAGCCCGCGGGCCCACCCGTTCGCGTCATATATCGCCATGCATACGCACGGATCTGTCGGATGCGACATGCTGGACGCTCACCCGAACCCCACCCCCGGAGGCCGTCATGCACACTCGTCTGCTCGCCGCAACCGCTCTCGCCGCCGCCGCGGCGCTCGCGTTGGCCGGCTGCGCTTCGGGCGCCGAGTCAGGTTCGACCGACGCGGCGACGTCCGACAGCGGCTACGTCACCGACGGCGTCTTCACGGTCGGCACGGGTGAGCCCGCGTACTACCCGTGGGTGATCGACGACGATCCGGAGTCCGGCGAGGGGTTCGAGGCGGCCGTCGCCTACGCCGTCGCCGAGCAGCTCGGGTTCGCGCGCGACGAGGTCGTCTGGGTGCGCACGACGTTCGACCAAGCCATCGCGCCCGGCCCGAAGGACTTCGACATCAACCTGCAGCAGTTCTCGATCACGCCCGAGCGCGAGAAGGCGGTCGATTTCTCGTCGCCGTACTACGAGACCACGCAGGTGGTCATCACGGTCGAGGGTTCGCCCGCGGCCGGGGCATCGAGCCTCGCCGACCTCAAGCCGCTGCTCGTGGGAGCCCAGACCGGCACGACGAGCTTCTCGGCGATCGAGGACGTCATCCAGCCCGACCAGGGCGCGCAGGTGTTCAACACGAACGATGACGCCAAGCTCGCCCTTCAGAACGGTCAGGTCGACGCGATCGTGGTCGATCTGCCCACCGCCTTCTACCTGACCGGCGTCGAACTCGACGGCGGGCTCATCGTCGGCCAGCTCCCGGGCACCGAAGGAGCGGACCAGTTCGGGCTCGTGCTGCCGAAGGGCTCGTCGTTGACGACCGAGGTGACGGCGGCCGTCGACGCGCTTCGCGCCGACGGCACACTCGACGAGCTCGCGGCGGAGTGGCTCGGTGGCGACGACACCGCGCCGGTGCTGAACTAGCCGCCGCGCGAGAGTACGTCCGTGTCCCGTAGCGTGTGCTCGTGACCGACACCGCGTGGCAGCCGAGCGCGCTCGAACTGGATCGACGCGCCTTCCGCACGCGTCAGACCCGACGCTCGGTGCTCATCAGCGCGGCGAGCACCGTGGCCTTCGCCGCGCTGCTCGTCTGGGCCGTCGCCGGATCTCCCGGCTGGGCGCGCGTCCAGGAGTCCTTCTTCAACCCGGAGGTCGCGCTCGCCGCGCTGCCGCGAGTGCTCGAGGGTCTCTGGCTGAACCTGCAGGTGCTCGTGTTCGCCATGATCGGGGTGGCGTTGCTCGGTCTCATCCTGGCGAGCCTGCGGACCCTGCGCGGCCCGGTGTTCTTCCCGCTGCGGGCGCTCGCGGCCGGGTACACGGACCTGTTCCGGGGCATGCCGCTGATCATCGTGCTCTACCTCATCGGGTACGGCGTGCCGGGACTGCAGTTCTTCGAACGCATGCCGGCCGCGTTCTGGGGCACGATCGCGCTCATCCTCGTCTATTCCGCGTACGTCTCCGAGGTGATCCGGGCGGGCATCGAGGCGGTGCATCCGTCTCAGCGACTGGCGGCCCGCGCGCTCGGCCTCAGTCACGCGCAGACGATGCGCCGCATCGTCCTTCCCCAGGCGGTACGGAAGGTGACACCCGCGCTGATGAACGACGTGGTCGCCATGCAGAAGGATGTGGGGCTGATCTCGGTGCTCGGCGCGGTCGACGCCGTGCGCGCGGCGCAGATCGAGACCGCCCACTTCTTCAACTACACGCCCTATGTCGTGGCGGGACTGCTCTTCGTCCTGCTGGCGTGGCCGACCATCAGACTGACGGACTGGCTGACCTCGCGCATGCGGGCACGAGAGCAAGCGGGGAGCATCGTATGAACGACGCGCACACCGGTGAGCCCATCCTCTCGCTCCGGGGCGTCCGCCGGTCCTACGGCGACCGTCACGTCCTGCAGGGCATCGACCTCGATGTCTCGGCGCACGAAGTGGTCGCGCTGATCGGCGCCTCCGGGTCGGGCAAGTCGACCCTGCTCAGAACCGTGAACCTGCTCGAGCCCATCGACGACGGCGTGATCGTGCTCGCGGGCGACGACATCAGCGATCCGCGGGTCGACGCCGACCGGGTGCGCAGCCGGATCGGCGCGGTCTTCCAGCACTACAATCTGTTCCCGCATCTCAGCGTCCTCGACAATGTCACGCTGGCTGCACGCCTCGTGCACCGGATGCCTCGGACCGAAGCCGAACGCCGGGCCACCGAGTTGCTCGCCGCGATCGGACTCGAGGGATTCGCGGGGTCCTTCCCCGACCGGCTCTCGGGCGGTCAGCAGCAACGCGTGGCCATCGTCCGCGCGGTGCTCACCGAGCCAGAGCTGCTCCTGCTCGACGAGATCACCAGCGCGCTCGACCCTGAGCTGGTCGGAGAGGTGCTCGCGCTCGTCCGCTCGCTCGCCGAACGCGGCACGACGATCCTGATGGCGACTCACGAGATGGCCTTCGCGCGCGACGTCGCCGACCGGGTGGTGTTCCTCGATCACGGCCTCATCGTCGAATCGGGCCCCTCGGCCGAAGTGCTGAGCGCGCCGCGCGAGCAACGCACCCGCGAGTTCCTCGCCCGCTTCCTCTAGCCGGCCACCCCGGGCTCGGGGTCCTCCGACATCGTCGCCTGATCGTCGACCGGCGACGCCGCGAGCAGCCGGCCGATCACCGACGGCACCGCCTCGGCGACGTCGAGCGCGGTGATCGGACCGCCATCGACGCGCTCGCTCGCGAGCCGGCCCGCTTCTCCGTGGACGAACGCCGCCGTCGCTGCGATCCTGCCCAGCGCCGAGGCATCCGCCAGCAGCAGCTCATGCGCGGTCGCGGCGAGCGCACCGAGGATCCCGCCGAGGACGTCACCCGTTCCGGCCGTGGCGAGCCAGTGCGTCGGCGCGTGCACGCGCAGACGCCGACCGCCCGGATCGGCGATGTGCGTCACCGCACCCTTCAGCAGCACCACGACGCCGAGTTCGCGGGCCGCTCTCGCCGCCCACCCGGCCGGGTCGTCGAGCACCGCATCCCGCGTCGTCCTGATCTCCCGGGAGACGAGGAGCGTCGCGAGCTCGCGCGCGTGCGGGGTGATCACGGTGGGACCGTTATGGGTGCCCACCAGATCCAGTCCGCCGGCGTCCAACACCGCCGGAACGCCTGAGGCGAGCGCGTGCTGCAGATCGCCGGAGAGCACGAAAGTCCGGCGAGCGGCGTCCATGCCCGAGCCCAGCAGCCACGCCTGCACGCGCCCGGCCTGCGTGACCGTCTCGGGGCGACGCAGCAGCACCGCCGCGCGAAGCGCTCGAGGACCGATGTACCGGACCATGCCGACGCCCGTGCGGTACGCGGCCTCGACACCGAGCACCGCCGCGCCGGGGTACTCCGTGGAACCGGTCAGCACGCCGAGGACGCCACGCGCGTACTTGTCGTCATCGGCCCGCGGACGCCGGAGCCATCGGGCGGTGTCGTCGGCGGTCCAGTCCTGCCATGCCTCGTCGGTCATGGCTCAACGATAGGCGCTGAGGGTCAGCCGGCCTCGACCCGGTCACCGATCGCGATGATGTTGCCCTCGCTGTCCGTGAACCAGGCTGTGCGTGTGCCATCGACCTCGGCGACGCCGTCGACCGTCGTCAATCCGGGGAGGTCGTACTGGTTGAACTCGACCCCGCGCTCCCGCAACAGTTCGAGATCGCGCTCCAGGTCCGCGCTCTCGATGCCGAGCGCGGTGTTCTCAGCGGTCCCGGCGAACTCGCTCCGGTAGATGAGCACCCGGATCCCGCCGATCCGCAGGAAGAACGCCTCATCCTCCATCGACATCTCCGGCTCGGCCCCCGTGATGCCGACCCAATAGCGACGCGCTCGATCGAGGTCGGAAGCCGGAAGCACGGCGTAGGCGGTTGCAGATTCGAACATGAGTGAACCCCACTTCCTCGGGCCACCCGGATTCTACGCCGGCCCGCGCGCCGCCGCGACGACGCGGGCGCATCAGCGGCGCCTGGTCGCGTCCTGCACCTCGCCCACGAGCTCCTCGATGATGTCCTCCAGGAAGATCACGCCCGTCGTCGCGCCCTGCTCATCGAATGCCCGGGCGAGGTGGGTACCGAGTCGACGCATGGTCGCCAATGCGTCCTCGAGATCCGTGCCGTCGAAGATCGAGACGAGCCGGCGGACCCGCTTCGCGGGCAATGGGTCGTCGAACTCGCCGTCGTCGAGATCGATGACGTCCTTCAGGTGCACGTATCCGGCCGGTTCACCGTCCCCGCCGAGCAGCACGTAGCGGGAGAAGCCGTGCCGCGCGACCGCGCGCTCGACGTCCGCCGGTGTGGCCTCGGGCGGAAGGCTGACCAGCTGGGACATCGGCACCGCGACGTCGCTCACCCGCTTCGTCGTGAACTCGAAGGCTGCGGTGAGCGTTCCGCTGGCGTCGTCGAGCACGCCCTCGCGCCGCGAGCGGTCCACGATCGTCTGCACCTCTTCGAGCGTGAAGGTCGAGTTGGCCTCGCTCTTCGGCTCGACACCGAACAGCCGGAGAACGCCGTTCGCCGTGGCGTTCAACGCGATGATCGCCGGGCGGAAGACGCGCGCGATCCATACCAGCGGCGGGGCGAGCAGGAGCACGGCCTTGTCAGGAAGCGAGAACGAGAGGTTCTTCGGCACCATTTCGCCGAACACCACGTGCAGGTAGGAGACCAGCACCAGGGTGATCACGAACGCGATCGTGCCGATCACCTCCTCGGGCCAGCCCGTGAGATGCAGCGGGATCTCGAGCAGGTGATGGATCGCGGGTTCCGACACGTTGAGGATGAGCAACGAGCAGATGGTGATGCCCAGCTGGCTCATGGCGAGCATGAGCGTGGCATGCTCCATGGCCCAGAGCGCCGTCTTCGCGCGGACGCTCCCCCGCTCGGCGAGCGGCTCGATCTGGGAACGCCGCGCCGAGATGACGGCGAACTCCGCGCCGACGAAGAAGGCGTTGCCCGCCAACAGGACCACGAGCCATGCGAGGCCGATCCAGTCGCTCATCGGGCTGCCTCCGTCCGCTCGTCAGTGCCCTCGATGGCCGGGTCCGGCACGAACCGCAGCCGGTCGATGCGCCGGCCGTCCAGGCGCTGCACGACGAGTCGGCCGCCTTCGATCGGCACCTCGTCGCCGGGTGCCGGCAGGCGACCGATCAGGCTCACGACGAAGCCGGCCACGGTCTCGTAGTCGCCGTCCTCGGGCACCTTGATGTGCGTGCGATCGAGCAACTCGTCGGGGCGGAGGATGCCGGGGAAGCTCACCTCATCGCCACGCCGGACGATCCCGGCGCGCGTGCGGTCGTGCTCGTCGGCAACCTCGCCGACGAGCTCCTCGACCAGGTCTTCGAGTGTGACCACGCCCGCCGTGCCGCCGTATTCATCGACGACGACGGCCATCTGGTAGCCGCGGCCGCGCAGCTCACCGAGGAGGGTGTCGAGCTTCATGGTCTCGGGCACGCGGACGACCTCGGTCTGCAGCGCGGATGCGGGCACGTCGGCGCGACGGTCGCGGGGTACCGAGACCGCCTGCTTCACGTGCACGACGCCAACGATGTCGTCGAGGTCCTCCTCATAGACCGGGAACCTCGAGTACCCGGTCTGCCGGGCCAGCTCGAGCACCGCATCGGTGGACTCGGAGCGCTGCACCGCGGCCACGCGCGGGCGCGGCGTCATGACGTCGGAGGCATCATGCTCGGAGAACCGGAGCGTCCGGCCGAGCAGCGTCGCCGTGTCCTGCTCCAGCAGGCCGGCGCTCGCCGAGCGACGGACGAGCGACGACAGCTCCTCGGCCGATCGCGCACCCGACAGCTCTTCTTTGGGTTCGACGCCCATCGCGCGCAGCAGCGCGTTCGCCGAGCCGTTCAACACGGTGATCGCGGGGCGGAACACCCAGGTGAAGGCAGTCTGGAACGGCATGACGACCTTCGCCGTGCCGCGCGGCAGCGCGAGCGCGAAATTCTTCGGCACCAGCTCGCCGATGAGCATCGACAGCAGTGTCGCCAGGACCATCGCCGTGGTCGCACCGATCGGGCGCACGAGCGCCTCGGCGACGCCCGCGCCCGCCAGCGGTCCGGCGAGCAGCGACGAGATCGCCGGCTCCATCGTGTACCCGGTCAGCAGCGTGGTGAGGGTGATCCCGAGCTGAGCGCTCGACAGGTGCGTCGAGGTGATCTTCAGGGCGGCGATGGTCAGGCCGAGTTTGGTCTCGCCCCTCGCCCGACGCGCCTCGAGATCCGAGCGATCGAGATTGACGAGTGCGAACTCACTCGCAACGAACAAGCCCGTGCCGATCGTGAGCAGGAGGCCGATGGCGAGCAGAATCCACTCAGACATCGGAACCTGCCCGACGGATCACGGGCGAGGGTCTATGGCCGGGCGCGGTCGCAGAAGGAGGATCGTCCATGGTCGCCTCAGTCTACCGGGATGCCCGACCGTCCGTCGCCGCGCGTCACCAACTGACCGGCAGGGCCTTCCCCTCCTCGTAGCCGGCGGCCGATTGGATGCCCACCCGGGCGCGGTCACGGAATTCCGCGAGTGTCCGCGCGCCGGCATAGGTGAACGAGCTCCGCACACCGGAGGTGATCATGTCCACGAGGTCCTCGACGGATGGCCGGAGCGGATCGAGGTAGATCGCCGACGACGAGATGCCCTCGGCGAACAACTCGCGACGTGCGAGCTCATACGGCGACAACCGGTCGAACCGCTCGCGCACCGCCTTCGTCGACGCCATCCCCCAGCTCTCCTTGAACGCCCGACCCGTCTCGTCGAACCGGAGCGTGCCCGGTGCCTCGATGGTCCCGGCGAACCACGAGCCGATCATCACGGCGGACGCGCCCGCCGCCAGCGCCAGCGCGACATCGCGCGGGTAGCGCACTCCCCCGTCGGCCCAGACGTGCGCGCCGCGGGCTCGGGCCGCTTCGGCGGTCTCCAGCACCGCGGAGAACTGCGGCCGCCCGACGGCCGTCATCATGCGAGTGGTGCACATCGCCCCGGGGCCCACCCCGACCTTGAGGATGTCGGCGCCCGCGTCGACGAGGTCGTCCACCCCGTCGGTGGTGACGATGTTTCCGGCGGCGATCGGCACATCGACGCCGAGCGCGCGCAGGGTGCGGATGGCGCGGATCATGCCCTCCTGGTGGCCGTGCGCCGTGTCGACGACGAGCAGATCCACGCCAGCCGCGATGAGCGCCGTGGCCTTGGCCTCGAGGTCGCCGTTGATGCCGAGCGCCGCGGCGACCCGCAACCGGCCGTCGCGATCGACGTTCGGGGGGTAGATCGTCCCGCGGAGCGCGCCCCGCCGGCTGACGGTGCCGACCGCGCGCCCATCGGCGAGCACGGCCGCGAACTCCAATCCGGCCTCGGTCATGAGGTCGAAGGCCTGGCGTGGCGACTCCGCCTCCGCCAGATCGAACGACGCGGGGTCGCCGTGGACGAGATCGCCCAGCCGGGCGTCGGGCAGGGCCGTCGCGAGGCGTTCGGCGGGGATGGCGCCGGCGAAGCCGCCGTCGGCGCTTTCGAGCACGATGCCGTGGCCAGCGGTCGGCGGGAGCACCAGCAACGCGTCGGCCGCGGTCGCCTCTGGCGAGAAGACGTGCGGCGTGTCGAACGCGACCGGTTGCGCCTTGACCCACCGGATCGCCGACTCGAGCTCCTCCAGATGGAGGTCCTGCGGCAGCACGCTGAGGCCGCCCCGGCGAGCGAGCGTCGCTGCCAACCGCGGCCCCGTCACCGAGTTCATATTGGCCGAGATGAGGGGGATGTTCGCGCCCGAGCCGTCATCGGTCGCGAGCGACACGTCGAGGCGGCTCGTCACACTGGAGCGGCTCGGCACCAGGAACACATCCGAGTACGTCAGGTCGTGGGCCGGCGTCGCCCCAGTGAACTCCATGCACCCACGCTACCGCGCGGGTGTGCTGAGCTTCGCCGGGCGGGGGTTAGGCTTGTTCATTGGGTGATCGGCTCGCCACGCGAAGACGCGCTGCGGCCGCGCGTCCATGCAGGCAACCAGTGTCAGTCAACGGAGAGAGTGGGCGAGAGGCTGTGTCAAGCCAATTGACCGGGTCGGGTGCTGAAGAACACACGGCGGCGGAGTTCGGGGCCAACGAGTGGCTCGTGGATGAGATGTACGAGAAGTACCTCGCCGATCGTTCGTCGGTGGACCGCACGTGGTGGCCCGTGCTCGAGCAGTACCACCAGGCGAAGACGCAACAGGCCGGAGCGGCCCCCGCCGGGCAGCAGCCCACGGCGAACGGCCAGCCGGCAGCGGCCGCGCCGGCGCCCACGGACCAGGCCGCCGCGCCCGAGGCATCCGCCGCCCAGGCACCCGCGGCCGCGCCGGCCGAACCGGCGCCGATCACCGCGCCCGCGCCCGTGCTCGGCCAAGCCCCCGCCGCCAGGACGACCTCGCAGGCTCCTCGCCCCGAGCCGGTGCCGGCCGACGTGCCGGTCACGAGCCCCCAGCCCGTCGCGACGGAGGAGGAGCGTCACGACGAGATCGTGCCGCTGAAGGGCATGCCGAAGGCGCTCGCCGCGAACATGGACGCCTCGCTGACCGTGCCCACGGCGACGAGCGTGCGCACCGTCCCCGCGAAGCTCATGATCGACAACCGGATCGTGATCAACAACCATCTGCGCCGCTCACGTGGCGGCAAGGTGTCGTTCACGCACCTCATCGGCTGGGCGATCATCCAGGCGCTCAAGGAGTTCCCGAGCCAGAACGTCTACTACTCGGAGCCCGACGGCAAGCCCTCGGTCGTCCGGCCGGCGCACATCGGCCTCGGGATCGCGATCGACATCCCGAAGCCGGACGGCACACGGGCCCTGCTCGTGCCCGCGATCAAGCGTGCCGAGACCATGACGTTCAACGAGTTCCTCGCCGCGTACGAAGACCTCGTGTCGCGCGCGCGGCAGAACAAGCTCAAGGCCGACGACTTCCAGGGCGCGACGATCTCGCTGACGAACCCGGGCGGCATCGGGACGGTGCACTCGGTGCCCCGCCTCATGAAGGGTCAGGGCTGCATCATCGGCGCCGGCGCGCTCGAGTACCCCGCGGAGTTCCAGGGCGCGAGCGAGAAGACGCTCGCCGGGCTGGCCGTGGGCAAGACCATCACGCTCACCTCGACCTACGACCACCGCGTCATCCAGGGTGCCGGATCCGGCGAGTTCCTGAAGAAGGTGCACGAGCTGCTCATCGGGCAGCGCAACTTCTACGAGGACATCTTCGCCGCGCTGCGGCTGCCGTACGAACCCATCCGCTGGGCGCCGGACATCAACGTCGACCTCGCGAGCGCGATCGACAAGACCGCGCGTGTGCAGGAGCTCATCAACTCGTTCCGCGTGCGCGGCCACCTCATGGCCGACGTCGACCCCCTCGAGTACGTCCAGCGCTCCCACCCCGACCTCGACATCGAGAGCCACGGCCTCACGTTCTGGGACCTGGACCGGGAGTTCGTCACCGGCGGATTCGGCGGCAATCGCACGGCGCTGCTGCGCGACATCCTCGGCATCCTGCGCGACTCGTACTGCCGCACCATCGGCATCGAGTACATGCACATCCAGGATCCCGTGCAGCGCAAATGGATCCAGAACCAGGTCGAACGCAAGTACGAGAAGCCGACCCACGACGAGCAGATGCGGATCCTTCGCAAGCTCAACGAGGCCGAGGCGTTCGAGACGTTCCTGCAGACCAAGTACGTCGGTCAGAAGCGGTTCAGCCTCGAAGGCGGCGAATCGGTCATCGCCCTGCTCGATGAGATCCTGCAGGGCGCCGCGAAGGAAGGCCTCGACGAGGTCGCGATCGGCATGGCCCACCGCGGCCGCCTCAACGTGCTCACCAACATCGCCGGCAAGACGTACGGCCAGGTGTTCCAGGAGTTCGAGGGCACGGCAAGCGCGCACGGCTCGGGCGACGTCAAATACCACCTCGGCACCGAGGGAACGTTCACGGCGGACGACGGCGAGCAGATCACGGTCTCGCTCGCGGCGAACCCCTCGCACCTCGAAGCCGTCGACGGCGTGCTCGAGGGCATCGTCCGGGCGAAGCAGGACCGCAAGCCGATCGGCACGTTCTCCACGCTGCCGATCCTGGTGCACGGCGACGCCGCCATGGCAGGCCAGGGCGTGGTCGTCGAGACCATGCAGATGTCGCAACTGCGCGGGTACCGCACCGGCGGCACCATCCACGTGAACATCAACAACCAGGTGGGCTTCACCACCGTGCCGGGCGACGCGCGCTCGTCCATCTACTCCACCGATGTGGCGAAGACCATCCAGGCACCCATCTTCCACGTGAACGGCGACGACCCCGAGGCCGTCGTCCGGGTTGCCGAGCTCGCGTTCCGCTACCGCCAGGAGTTCAAGCGTGACGTGGTCATCGACCTCGTCTGCTACCGCCGCCGCGGCCACAACGAGGGCGACGACCCCTCGATGACCCAGCCGCTGATGTACAACCTCATCGAGGCCAAGCGCTCGGTCCGAAAGCTGTACACGGAGGCGCTGGTCGGCCGCGGCGACATCACCGAGGCCGAGTACGAGGAAGCCCACCGCGACTTCCAGGACCGCATGGAGCGCGCCTTCGCCGAGACGCACGCCGCGCAGACCGGCGCGATCCCGATCGTCGGATCGGGCGCCGACACCGACGGCGGCGCAGAGCCCGCCGCGGGCGAGCTGGAGACCACGGGTGTGCCCGTCGAAGTCGTGCACGCGATCGGCGACGCGTTCAACAACAAGCCCGCGGGCTTCACCGTGCATCCGAAGATCCAGCAGCTGCTCACCAAGCGCTACGAGATGAGCCGCAACGGCAAGATCGACTGGGGCTTCGGCGAGCTGCTCGGCCTTGGCTCGCTGCTGCTCGAGGGGACACCCGTGCGGTTCGCCGGGCAGGACGCGCGCCGCGGCACGTTCGTGCAGCGCCACGCGGTGCTGCACGACCGCTCGAACGGGCAGGAGTGGCTCCCGTTGCAGAACCTGTCGGAGAACCAGGCGCGATTCTGGATCTACGACTCACTCCTGAGCGAGTACGCCGCGATGGGCTTCGAGTACGGCTACTCGGTCGAGCGGGCCGACGCGCTCGTGCTGTGGGAAGCGCAGTTCGGTGACTTCGCGAACGGCGCGCAGATCATCATCGACGAGTTCATCTCGTCGGCCGAGCAGAAGTGGGGCCAGCGCTCGAGCGTCGTGCTCCTGCTCCCCCACGGCTACGAGGGCCAGGGGCCCGACCACTCGAGCGCTCGCATCGAGCGCTACCTGCAGCTGTGCGCCGAGAACAACATGACGGTGGCACGCCCCTCGACGCCTGCGTCGTACTTCCACCTGCTGCGTCGTCAGGCGTATGCGCGCCCGCGTCGCCCGCTCGTGGTGTTCACGCCCAAGGCGATGCTGCGACTGCGCGGCGCGACGAGCGAGATCGCGGACTTCACGAGCGGCAAGTTCGAGCCGATCATCGACGACGCGCGCATTACCGACCGCGCGGCCGTGAAGCGCGTGGTCTTCCTCTCAGGCAAGTTGTACTACGACCTGTTGGCCGAGCTCGAGAAGCACCCGAACCCCGAGATCGCACTCGTCCGCCTCGAGCAGCTGTATCCGCTCGCGACGACCGAGCTGAAGGCGATCGCGGACTCCTACCCCAACGCCGAGCTGGTGTGGGCGCAGGACGAGCCCGAGAACCAGGGCGCGTGGCCGTACTTCATCATCGAGACGAACAAGCTCGGCCCGCGGGAGGTCAGCGTCGTGGCCCGCGCGGCGGCCGCGTCGCCCGCGACCGGTTCGGCCAAGCGTCACGCCGCCGAGCAGCAGGACATCGTGAAGCGCGCGCTGACGCTCTGACGCGCCCCACGACGAAGAGCGGATGCCCCGAGGGGCATCCGCTCTTCGTCGATTCCGGCGTTACTTCTCCCCGCGCGCGAGCTTCGACGGCCACCAGATCGCACGGCCGATGTCGTAGGACAGCGCAGGGACGAGGAGCGTTCGTACGAGGAACGTGTCGATCAGCACACCGAACGCCACGATGAACGACAGCTGCACGAGGAACAGGATCGGGATGACGCTGAGCGCGGCGAACGTCGCGGCGAGCACGAGACCCGCCGAGGTGATCACGCCCCCGGTGACCCGGAGACCGCGGATGATGCCCGCGCGCGTTCCCAGCACGGCGGACTCCTCACGCACCCGCGTCATCAGGAAGATGTTGTAGTCCACCCCGAGCGCGACGAGGAACACGAACGCGAACAACGGCACGGACGGATCGGCCCCCGGGAACCCGAAGATCCCGTTGAAGACCAGCGCCGAGACCCCGAGGGCAGCCCCGAAGGACAGCACCACACTGCCGATGAGGAGCAGCGGCGCAACGATCGCGCGGAGCAGGAGCATCAGGATCAGCAGGATCGCCACGAGCACGAGTGGGATGATCAGCCCGCGGTCCGCGATGGCCGCCTCATTCGTGTCCAGCGCGACCGCGGTCTGCCCGCCGACGAGGATGGACTCGTCGACGGCGTCGAGCGCGGTGCGCAGCGCGGCGACCGTCTCCTCGGCGGCGAGCGAATCCGCGGCATCCGAGAGGGTCACCTGAAGCAGGACGGAGCCGTCGACGACCGTGGGCTCGGGCGCCGGGGTGCCGGGGGGACCGAACGCCTGGATGCCGTCGCTGGTCACGGCGGCCTGACCCGCCGCCGATTCCGCTGAGCGCACCGCCACCGAGTCGACGCCGTCGGTCGCCAATGCCACATCGGCCATCGCCTGCAGGTCGTCGGCCGGGCCGATGATCACCGCGGGAGTCCCCGAGCCCGCCGGATAGTGCTCTGCGAGCAGGTTCTGGCCGTCACGCGCCTGCGACTCACCCAGGACGAACTCGCTCGACGCGACACCGTCGGCCTTCAGCTGGGGCACCCCCAAGCACATCGCGCCGAGCACGAGCGCCGACAGGATCCAGACCAACCGCGGCCGTCGCGAGACGAGCCGCCCCGTCGCCGCCCAGATCCCGCGACCCGCGGTGACGTCCTCGCTGTTCGGCGCGTCGGTGGCCTCCGGCTCGGCGGCGACCCGTGCGATCTTCCGCGGCCAGAAGGCGACGCGCCCTGCCCACAACAGCAGTGCGGGAAGCAGCGTGAGGGCGGCGAGGAGCGAGAACACGATGCCGATCGCGGCCACGGGGCCGAGCGTCTTGTTCGAGGTGAGCTCACTCGCGAGCAGAATGAGCAATCCGACGATGACCGTGCCGCCCGAGGCGAGGATCGGCTCCCACGCGCCCTTCAGCGCCGCCCAGGTGGCGTCCCACTTCCGCTCGTACTGTTCGAGGGCTTCGCGGTACCGCGCGATGTACAGCAGCGCGTAATCCGTCGCTGCTCCGATGACGAGGATGAAGAGAATGCCCTGCGTCTGCCCGGAGAGCGTCAGCACCCCCGCCTGTGCGAGGGAGACGACGGCGAGCAACGAGGTGCAGAGCGCGGTCATGCTCGTCAGCAGGACGAGCACCGGCAGCAACGGGGAACGATAGACGATGACGAGGATGATGAACACGGCCGCGAGCGCGACGGCCAGAAGGAGCCCGTCGATGCCGCCGAAGGCGCCGCTCAGGTCGGCTGTGAACCCCGCCGGCCCGGTGACCGCCGCATCGACGCCGGGGATCTCGGCGTCGGCGAGCAGCACCCGCATCTCCTCGACGACCTCGCGGGGACCGGCCTCGTCGTCCCCTGAGTCGATGGCGGCGATGAACTGGGCCGCCTCTCCGTCGTCGCTCACGATGACCGGTGACGACTCGTCCTCGATGACGCCGTCGAGCCCGAGCACGGATTCCCGCACGTCGTCGAGGGCGGAGAGCTGCGACTCGTCGAGCTCACCCTGCTCCGACGCGACGACGATGATCGCGGGGATCGCCTCGGAGTCGGTGAACTCCGCCTGCAGCTCGTTGACCTCGGTCGCCTCGGCCGACGAAGGCAGGAACTGGGCCTGATCGTTGACGATCACGTCCGAGAGCTTGCCGAACGAGGCGCCACCGGCGCCGAAGAGGGCGAGCCAGACGAGGATCAGGACCGCGGGTATGGCCACGCGCAGCCAGGTCGGCACGCGGCCAGCGCGGTGACGGTGGTGTGGGGTCTTGGGCTCAGTCGTGTCCATCGCAGTCGACGGTACGCGAGCGACTCATCCGCTCGCTTCCACCGAAGGTTGGAATTCAGGCGGAACGCACTCACGCGCGCTCGCGGGGCGTGTCACTCGGAGACGAGGACGCCGTGCGCCTGGATCTCTCTGATGCGCGTGAGGACGACCGCGCGGAGCTCCTCCGGAGCGTTCTCGCGGCACGCGCGCTGCACGACCTCGGTGATGGTGATGCCCACCTTCAGCTCGGCCGAGCAGTCGGGGCAGTGCTCCATGTGCTCACGGATGTCTGCCGCGTCCTCCCGACACAGCTCGTTGTGCAGGTACTCCTCGAGTTCGGCTCGGGCCTTCTCGCAACCGCAGTCGGTCATTTTCTGCTCCTGGTGGGTCGGTCGGCTACGGCGATGCCCTGCTCGCTCGCGTAGTCGGCAAGGGACTCGCGAAGCAGGCGCCGGCCACGGTGCAGGCGACTCATCACGGTCCCGATGGGGGTGTTCATCATGTCGGCGATCTCCTGATAGGAGAACCCTTCGACGTCGGCGAAATACACGGCCAGCCGGAAATCCTCGGGCAGCGCCTGGAGCGCGTCCTTCACCGCACTGTCCGGAAGATGATCGATCGCCTCAGCCTCGGCCGACCGCGTCGACCGCGCGGTCGTCGACTCCGCGCCACCGAGCTGCCAGTCCTCGAGCTCGTCGATCGTGCCCTGGTACGGCTCGCGCTGTTTCTTCCGATAGGTGTTGATGAAGGTGTTGGTCAGGATGCGGTACAGCCACGCCTTCAGATTGGTGCCCTGGGTGAACTGGGCGAAAGCGGCGTACGCCTTCACGAACGTCTCCTGCACCAGGTCTTGCGCGTCGGCGGGGTTCTTCGTCATCCGGAGCGCGGCGGCGTAGAGCTGGTCGAGGTAGGGCAGCGCCTGCTCCTCGAAGAGCTCGCCCAACGGGCGGAGTTCTTCCGTCGCGGGCGCATCCATCTGGTCGGCAGTCATCACCGGCCATCCTAGATCGTCGGACCAGACCGCGGCCGTCTGGCCGACAGGTCGTTCGAGGACATTGACTCCCACCGGCCACCGTTCCCTTCGTTCCGCCGAGCGCTACTGTTGATAACCGATGCAGATTTCGAGGTATTCCGAACCAGAGTTCGACCCCTACGGCGACGCCCGCCAGACCGAGTCGGACGACGGCTGGCTCGCGCCCGTCGCGACCGGCCCTCTGGCCGCGGTCGTCTCGCTCCCCGGGTCGAAATCGCTCACCAATCGTGAACTCGTGCTGGCCGCCCTGGCCGACGGGCCGTCGACGTTGCACGCACCACTGTGGTCCCGCGACAGCGAACTCATGATCGAAGCACTGCGCGCGCTCGGCACCGGGATCGAGCGCACCGCGGGCTCGGGTGAGTTCGGCGACGACCTCCTCGTGACGCCGGCGGCCGAGCTCACCGGATCCACGACCATCGACTGCGGCCTGGCCGGCACGGTCATGCGCTTCCTGCCCCCGGTCGCCGCGCTCGCGCTCGGACCCACCACGTTCGACGGCGACGAGTACGCGAGGCACCGACCGATGTCGGGCGTCATCGAGGGGCTGCAGGCGCTCGGCGTCGATCTGGCCGACGACCGGCGAGGAACCCTGCCCTTCACGGTCCACGGCACGGGCCGGGTCGGTGGCGGCGAGCTCGAGATCGACGCCTCGGCCTCCAGCCAGTTCGTCTCGGCGCTGCTGCTCTCGGCCGCGAGATTCGATCGCGGGCTCGACCTCAGGCACCGCGGCGACCGAGTCCCCAGCCTGCCCCACATCGAGATGACCATCGCCACGCTCGCCGGTCACGGCGTCTCCGTCGCCACACCAGAACCCGGGCGCTGGATCGTCGAGCCCGGACCGATCCACGCCGCCGACGTCGACATCGAGCCCGACCTCTCGAACGCAGCACCCTTCCTCATCGCCGCCCTGGTGGCCGGCGGCTCGGTGACGATCACGGGCTGGCCCGCCACGACGACCCAGGTGGGCGCCCAGCTCGCCCACCTTCTCCCCCGGTTCGGTGCTCGGGTCGAACTCGAACCGGGTCGGCTCACGGTGCGCGCACCCGAGGTCGGCGGAGACGGACGCGGCATCCGCGGCGTCGATCTCGATCTCTCCGAAGCCGGCGAACTCGTGCCGAACCTCGTCGCCCTCGCGGCGCTCGCGGACACTCCGAGCACCTTCACCGGCATCGGCCACATCCGGCATCACGAGACCGACCGGCTGGCCGCGCTCGCGACCGAGCTCAACCGCCTCGGTGGTCGCGTCACGGAGCTCGACGACGGCCTCCGCATCGAACCCGCAGCGCTGACCGGCGGGCCCTGGAAGGCGTACGCCGATCATCGGATGGCGACCACGGGGGCGATCATCGGTCTCGCCGTGCCCGGCGTCGTCATCGACGACATCGGCACCACCGCGAAGACCCTGCCGCAGTTCACCGAACTCTGGGAGCGGCTGCGGGCATGAGCTGGTGGGACACGGACGACGACGAAGACGACGAGCCCGGGTTCGACGAGTCCGATGTCCGCGTACGCCCGAACCGGCGCGGCAGCCGGCCGCGGACCAAGGTACGGCCGGAGCACGCGGACGCGGTCCGCGGCGTCGTGCTCGGCGTCGATCGCGGGCGCTACGCCGTCCTCGTCGACGACGGCGGTCCGGCCGAACGCGAGCTCACGGCGGCACGCGCCAGTGAGCTCCGACGGAAGTCGGTCGTGACGGGTGATGTCGTCGACCTCGTGGGTGACACCACGGGTGAGCCTGGGACTCTCGCGCGCATCGTGCGTATCGGCGACCGCTCGACGTTGCTTCGGCGCAGCGCCGACGACACCGACGACGTCGAGCGGGTGATCGTGGCCAATGCCGACCAGATGCTCATCGTGATCGCCGCCGCGGACCCCGAACCGAGGGTGCGGCTCGTCGACCGCTACCTCGTCGCCGCCTACGACGCCGGGATCACCCCGCTCCTCTGCGTGACGAAGACCGATCTGGCCGATCCCGCGCCATTCCTCGAGAACTTCGCCGGACTCGATATCCCCGTCTACCTGAGCGGGCGCGAGCGCATGCCGCTCGAGGCCATCGTCGAACGGCTCCTCGACCATCGAACGGTCTTCGTCGGGCATTCCGGCGTCGGGAAGTCCACGCTCGTGAACGCGCTCGTCCCCGGCGCGCACCGGGCGACCGGCCAGGTGAACGTGGTGACCGGGCGGGGGCGGCACACGTCCTCGTCCACCGTGTCGCTCCGGGTCGAGGCCGGGGACCGGCATGGGTGGGTCATCGACACGCCCGGCGTCCGCTCGTTCGGTCTGGGCCATATCGATCCCTCGAGCATCCTCGCCGCGTTCACGGATCTCGCGAGCGTCGCGGAGGAATGCCCTCGTGGCTGCACGCATCTTCCGGATGCGCCCGACTGCGCCATCGTCGAAGCCGTCGAAGCCGGCGAGCTGGGCGAGACCGGCGCCGCCCGTCTCGACTCGCTGCAACGCCTGCTCGGGACGTTCGCCCCGGGCCCCTGACCGAGCACAGTCCGGCACTGCCTACCATGGAGTCATGACCGAAGCCCGACTCGCCACCGGCGACCTTGCCCCCGACTTCACGCTCTCCGACCAGAACGGGTCTCCGGTGACCCTCTCGGATCTGCGTGGTTCCCGAGTCGTCCTGTACTTCTACCCCGAAGCGATGACGCCCGGTTGCACGACCGAGGCGTGCGACTTCCGAGACAACCTCAACTCGTTCGCAGCCGCGGGCGTGACCGTGCTCGGCGTCTCGAAGGACGATGTCGACAAGCTTCGTCGGTTCGCCGAACGCGACCGGCTCACGTTCACCCTCCTCTCCGACCCCGACCTCGCGGTGCAGCAGCGGTACGGCGTCTGGGGCGAGAAGTCGCTCTACGGCAAGATCGTCGTCGGCTCGATCCGGTCGACGTTCATCATCGATGAGGAGGGCCGCATCGCCAAGGCGATGTACAACGTGAAGGCCACCGGCCACGTCGCGCGCCTGCGGCGCGAACTCGGGCTCGACTGAGCACCGACACGACGAGCGCAGCCCGCATCGGTCGGTACGGCTGAACGGTGCGAGCTGCGCTCGCCGGCCGGCTCAGTCCGCGTCCCGCGCGTCGCGCGAGAATGCAAGCCGCACGGGCGACCACACCAGCAGCCCCGTGATCACGATCGAGGGGATGAGCAGCAGCCACCCGATGTCAGGCCGCGCGAACAGCCCCTGGAAGGCGCCGAACGCGATGGAGAGCTGCAGCAGCTGCCAGACGATCGCCGACCCGCGAGACCAGCCGGCGAGGCGCATCGCACCCACCGCGTTCGCGACGACCCAAGCCGCGCCGAGTGCGACGACGACGATGAGCGCGATCGCCGTCGCGTAGGAGGACGGCCGGAGCACCATGAGATCGATGATCAGCCAGCCGAGGACCGCGACCACCCCCGCCGCCTCGAGGATGAGCAGCACTCTGACCACGGCGAGCGCCGCCTTCGCACCGGTCCGTCTGGACCCGGGAGCGGTCTCCTCTGCCGCATTCACAGCGATATCCCATGCACGACTATTGATTCGCCTTCCGCGCTATGCCAACATTTATGAGGCCGAATTGATGCTCACAGGGACGTGAGCCGATCAGATCCTGATCCTACTTCCCGAGATTCGGTTTTCCCCCCGCAGCACCGCCGGTCTCCGGCAGGCACGCTCACGTGTGCCCGGGTCTGCGCACGAGTAAGCAAGGAGCATCTGCATGGACTGGCGCGACAAAGCCGCCTGCCTCACGGCCGACCCCGAACTCTTCTTCCCGGTCGGGAACACGGGTCCGGCCGTCGACCAGATCGAAAAGGCGAAGGCTGTCTGCGCCCGGTGCACCGTCACCGAGATCTGTCTGCAGTACGCGCTCGAGACCGGCCAGGACTCGGGCGTCTGGGGCGGCCTCAGCGAAGACGAGCGCCGCGCGCTCAAGCGCCGCGCGGCCCGCGCCCGCCGCGCCTCCTGATCGCCTCGCGCGGGTGACCGCTCGGCCGCCCGTCCCAGCGCCGCGAGCCGGCGATGCCGCTACCCGGCGATCCAGCGAAGCGGAATCTCGATCGTGACCTCCGTGCCACTGCCGACCAGCGTGTGCCAGTCGATGGTCCCGCCGAGCTCGCCCTGGATGAGCGTCCGGACGATCTGCGTGCCGAGCCCCTCGCCGACCTTCCCCTCGGGCAGTCCCGACCCGGTGTCGCGCACCTGCACAGTGAGCATGGTGTCCGACCTCGAGGCATCCACCATCACGACGCCCTCCTGACCCGCGAGGCCGTGCTCGACCGCGTTCGTGACCAACTCGGTGAGCGCCAGCGCGAGCGGCGTCGCATACTCACTCGGCAGGACACCGAACGTCCCGGTCTTCTCCGGATGCGCGGTCGTATTGTGGGCGGCCGCGACCTCCGCGACGAGGAGCAGAGCGCGGTCGAAGACCTCGTCGAAGTCGACGTTCTGCGTCAGCCCCTCGGAGAGCGTGTCGTGCACGACCGCGATCGCCCCGACGCGCCGCATCGCCTGTGTGAGCGCTTCGCGCGCTTCATCGGAATGCGTCCGCCGGGCCTGGATCCGCAGCAGAGACGCGACGGTCTGCAGGTTGTTCTTCACGCGGTGGTGGATCTCGCGGATCGTGGCGTCCTTGGTGATGAGCTCCTGCTCCTGGTGCCGGAGCTCCGTGACGTCGCGGGTGAGCACGATTGCCCCGATGCGCTCCCCGCGGTGCCGGATCGGGATGGTGCGCAGCGAGACCGTGACACCTCGGGACTCCACGTCGGTGCGCCAGGGCGCCCGGCCCGTGACGACGAGCGGGAGAGACTCGTCCACGACGAGCTTGCCGCTCAGCAGCCGCGTCGTGACGCCGGCGAGTGTCTGCCCTTCGAGCTCGTCGTCGAAGCCCATGCGGTTGAACGCCGAGAGCGCATTCGGACTGGCGAACGTGGTGACACCGTCGACGTCCAGACGGATCAGCCCATCTGAGGCCCGAGGCGCCCCGCGACGCGGGCCGGTCGGCGCGCCCAGGTCGGGGAAGTCGCCGGAGGCGATCATCTGGAACAGCTCGGTCGCGCAGTCGTTGAACGTCAACTCCTGCCGACTCGGCGTGCGGGTCGCACCGAGATTCGTGTGCCGGGTGATCACCGCGACGGGTTCGGGCGCGAGCTGGGTCCCGGTCGTGGTCAGACGCCGCATCACCGGCACCGCGCGCATGCGGGTGGGCATCTCCTCGTACCAGTCGGGCGACGAGGAGTCCACGATCCGCGCCGTCTCGTAGGCCTCGACCACGAGATCGCGCCACTGCGGCTTGATCGCCTGACCGACGAAATCCCGATAGAAGAGAGTGGCCGCGCTCGAGGGTCGCGCATGCGCGACCGCGACGAAGTCCTCCTCCGAAGAGGGCACCCACAGCACGACATCGGCGAATGCGAGATCGGCGAGCAGCTGCAGATCGCCGACGAGCATGTGCAGCCAGTCGACGTCGGCCGGACTGCTGCGGCCCTGGGCCAGGACGAGTTCACTGAGGGTCGACACGGATCCAGCGTAATGCCGCCCAGGTCAGCGGGTCGCCGCGCGAGCGGAGCGCGAACGACCCGAGAACACCCGCCGAGCGACCGGCCGACCGTCGTCGACCTGCGAGTCCGCGGCGACTCGGGTCAACGCGACGTCACGGATCGCGGCCCGAAGCGCCGAACGGGGTGCCGCATCGCGCAGGGTCTTCCCGGTGAGCGTCGAGGCATCCGCGGCCCGGCTGTCATTCGGAAGGAGCGCGACATCACCGATGCCGGCGAATCGGCGCAGCGTGTGCCTGATCTGCACGTGCGCGTCGATGCCGAGCGTGGCGCTGCGCACCCGGTTCACCACGACCTGCACCCGCTCCGACTCGATCTGCTCCGTGAGTTCCGCGTAGCCTCGCACCAACCTGGACAGGCCGATCGGGTCTGCGGAGCCCAGGGCGACCACCCGGTCCGCCAGCTCGAGCGCGGTAAAGGTCGCGGCATTGCGCTGCGGCGCGAACTGGTCGCTCGTGAGTGCTTCGTCGCGCTCCAGGTTGAACCCTGTGTCGACCACGACCACCTCGAACCGTGCGCGCATCTCACCGAGCGCCGCCGAGACCCGTTCGGCGGAGAGCTCGGGCCATCGTCCCGACCCCACGAGGCCGGTGAACACGTCGAATGAGCCGCGCGCCGACGAGTACCGGCGCGCCACGCGCTCGAGCTCGGCGCGGTCGAGCGCCCCCGCACCGGCGAGTCGGCACGCCGCAGCGAATCCGGGCGCCTCGTCGAGCAGGCCGAGCGAGGTCGCGACGGCCCCGCCGTACGAATCGGCGTCGACGAGCGCAGTATGGTGGCCGGCCGCCGCCAGTTCCGCCGCGACATTGATCGCCAGGGTCGTGCGGCCCGGCGCGCCGGTCGGACCCCAGATCGTGATGAGGCGCGCCCCGCCACGCCCGGTCGTACCGGCGGAGCCGACACTCTCGGTCTGTGCGTCGCGGCCGGCCCGTCGGCCGGTGGGCTGCGTGGGCAGCCCGCCACGGACCAGACGCTCGACCTCCCGCCAGTCGGCGTCGGCGTCGAGCACCTCGTGAAGTCCGAGTCCGGCGGTCAGCGAGCGCTCACGGTCGTCCGCGGCAAGAGCGACGAGCCGGATGCCGCGGCGGTCGCAGCCGTCCAGCAGTTCGGCGCTGAGCGTCCCGCGTCCGGCGCCCACCAGGATCACGTCCGGCGCGTCCGCGTCGAGCCGTTCAAGCACATCGCGCCAGCCGATCACCCGGGCGAGGACCTCGTGCCCCGCCTCGACCAGATCGGCGAGCAGGCGGTCTTCGGTGCTCGGGTCGAGCGCGAGGATGAGCCTGGCCATCAGCCGGTCTCGTCGAGTCGGGCAGCCACGAGGTCGAGTGCGTCGCCCGCTGCGATCGCGGTGAGCACCAGGCCGACCTCGTCGTGGGTGACGCGGAGCTCGACCTCGGTCTGCTGCGCAGGAAGAAGACCGCCGTCTGCGGTGAGCACCTTCACGATCTCGGCGCCGGAGATGAGGATGCCCGGCGCGCCGTGCGCACCCTCCTCGGTCGCGGGCGCGCTCCAGAGGTCGACCAGCGAACCGGGGCGGAGCCCGCTCGGCAGTGCGCCCCGCGTGGCGACGACCACGGTCGACGCGTCGACCCGGTCGCCGGTCGTCACGGCCGAACGGGGTACGAGCTCCCCGGCTTCGATCGTGCGCGTCACGAGCACCCCCTCGCCCGGCACCGAGCCCGCGGCCACGTACCGCTCCAGTGCGCGACCGAGGCGCACCGTCGTGGGAACGAAGTCGGATGCTGCGAGTCGTTGCCCCGGGGTGACCGTCGCGCGAACGGCGTAGACCTCCGCCCCGTCGTCCAGACTCGTCACGAGCCCCCACACGCCCGCGGTCGACCCGACGACGAGGACGAGACCGATCACCAGACGTGGATCGATGCGTCGCCGCGCCCGTTCGTTTCTCGACGATCGTGCCATACGAGCCTCTTCCGTTCCGGGAGCGATCCGGGTTCCATGGTGCTGGCTCTTCCGGTGACCGACTCGAAGTTATCCACACAGCTGGGCCGGTGAAACCGCAAGGACCATAATCGACGCATGACCCATCCCGGTTCGGGCGACCTCGGCCGTTTCGTGACGGTGGCCGACGCCGCCGAACTCTTGTCGGTCGATGTCCCGACGGTCGACGCGCTCATCCGTTCGGGTGAGCTGCCGGCCATCCGGGTCGGCGACACCGGGCCATGGCGTGTCGAGCTCAGCCAGCTTCAGCTCTGGATTCAGGATCGGTACGAAGACACCCGCCGGCACGCGCAATGGCAGGAGGGCGAGTTCGCGCCCGTGCTCGACCTCTCCGCCGCGGGCATCCCGCCGCGACTGCGCCCGCTCGACTGAGCGACACGGCACCCGGCTCATCGGAATGTGATCAGCCGGACGTGCTCGAGCGGCACGATGCGGTAGCCCTGCAGGTTGTCGTCACGACGCGGAAGCCCTGGCTCGTGCAGCGCGAGGTCGACGTGGTCGCGAGCGACGCGGTCGAGTGTGCCGTGCAGATCGCCGTCGGCGGTCGCCACCGCGATCGGCGTTCGCCTTCGGCAGAGATCGCGGAGCACGAAGGACAACGAGATCCGGTCGACCAGCCCCGGCGCTGCCGGAGCCGGCTCAGCATCGCGAGGCGCGTCGAGCTGAGCGCGCTCGGGAACGATCGCCGCGACCGCGGACAGCGGCAGCACGCAGCTTCTCGCGGGTGAGCGCTCGATCAGGTCCGCGCTCAGCCAATCACGGCCGAACGCCGCAGGCCGGATCGTGAGCACTGTCCCGCCGCGGAGCTGCACCCGGATGCCGCCGCTCTCGCCCAGCGCAGAGCCGAGCTCCTGCAGCCGCTCCCGAAGGCCGAGACGGCTGAGTCGGAGCCGCTGTTCCTCGAGCTCCAGCGCACGCTCTTCGGCCCGCTGCTCGATGTCGAGCTGCGTCGCGAGGTCGTCGAACAGCAGGTCCCACCGCATCCTGCGACGCTATCGGCACACCTCCCGAACCCCTGGGTGTTCTCCACAGGCTCGCTGAGGTCGCTTGACACCGCGCGGCCCGCGCACGTAGCGTTCCCTCCCAAGACACCCGGGCGATCCTCCCGTTCCGGGGGTGGTCTTGCGGGCTCGCGAGCCCGTTCCCATCCCCTCAACGGCGACAGGAGCACGCCACATGACCGCTTCAGCGGCCGCCACGTCAGAGCGCCCCCTTTCGCGCACCGCCGGGTTGCGCACACCATTCCGCGACGACGACGAGTTCTTCGCGCCTCAGCGCGCGAGAACCAGCGATCTGCCCGACCCCGAGCCCCTTCTGCGGAATCTCACCCACTGCGCCATCGAGGCCCTCGCCGGCGCGCGCGACCTCGAGCAGCTGGCTCGCTGGGTGACCGACGAGGTCTACCAGCGATTGCAGAAGCGTGTCATCCTGGCGGCGCGCTCACGCCGTGCACGGGGGGTGACCCCCCAACGCCCGGTCTTCTCGGTCGGTCGCATCCATCGATGCGAACCCGCCGACGGCGTCATCGAGGCTGTGCTGATCGTGGAACAGCGGCATCGTTTCCGGTCCGTCGCGATCCGGCTCGAAGGCTTCGACGCGCGTTGGCGCGCGAGCGTCATCGCGGTGCTCTAGTTCGCGGTGCTCTCGTTCGCGGTGCTCTCGTTCGCCAACCCGGCGGTCGGGCAGCGACGTGCCGCGGACGTCGCGTGTCGCGACGGGCGTTCATCACGTTCCCGCCGCGACACGCGACGCACGATTCAGCGACCGCGCCCCTGGGCCCGCCGCTGGGCGCGATTCTGCGGCTCGTTCTCGTCGGGTTGGTTCGTGACCTGACCGAAGGCACCCCGCTGCGCCGGCGCGGCCGGCTGAGCCGGCGCCGCCGCGGCCGCACGCCGCGCACGGTCGGTCGCCGCCTGCTGGACCTGGCCACGCTGGTTGCGCACCTCCACCCCGCCCGAGTCGCTCGGCGCGGTGTAGCTGAGCTTCGCGGTCGGCGTCTCGGGCTGACCGAGCCCCTTGGCCTCGATCTTGGCGCCCTCGCCCTGCGGCGCCACCTCGACCTCGAGGTTGAACAGGAACCCGACGGTTTCTTCGCGGATCGAGCCCATCATCTGCTGGAACATTGCGTACCCCTCGCGCTGGTACTCGACCAGGGGGTCGCGCTGCGCCATGGCTCGGAGACCGATGCCGTCTTTGAGGTAGTCCATCTCGTACAGGTGATCGCGCCAGCGCCGGTCGATGACCGACAGCACGACGCGGCGTTCGAGCTCGCGCATCGCGGCGCTGCCGAGCTGCTCCTCGCGTCGCTGGTACGCGAGGTGCGCGTCGGAGACGATCTCCCGACGGATGAAGTCGCGGTTGATCCTGCCCTTGTCGCCGGCTTCGGCAAGCACCTCATCGATCGTGATACCGATCGGGTACAGCGTCTTGAGCTCGGTCCACAGCGCGTCGAAGTCCCACTCGTCGGGGTTGCCCTCCGCGGTGTGCTGGTCGAGCACCTCGTCGATGACGTCGTCGAGGAAACGCTGTGTGCGCTCGTGCAGGTCGTCGCCCTCGAGGATGTGTCGGCGGTCGGAGTAGATCGCCTCACGCTGGCGGTTGAGCACGTCGTCGTACTTCAGGACGTTCTTGCGGATCTCCGCGTTCCGCGCTTCGACCTGCGACTGGGCGGAGCGGATCGCCCGGGTGACCACCTTCGACTCGATCGCCACGTCGTCGGGAACGCCGCGCGCCATCAAGCTCTCCGCGGCACCGGCGTTGAACAGCCGCATCAGGTCATCCGTGAGCGAAAGGTAGAAGCGGCTTTCGCCCGGGTCGCCCTGACGGCCCGAACGACCCCGGAGCTGGTTGTCGATGCGCCGCGACTCGTGTCGCTCGGTGCCGAGCACGTAGAGCCCGCCGGCGGCGAGCACCTTCTCGGCCTCACCGGCGACCTCGGCCTTCGTGGCCTCGAACACGTCGTCCCAGGCCGCCTCGTACTCGTCGGGCGTGTCGACGGGCGAGAGGCCCTTCTCGTGCATGCGCTGGACGGCCATGAACTCGGCGTTGCCACCGAGCATGATGTCCGTTCCACGCCCGGCCATGTTCGTGGCCACGGTGACCGCGCCGAGCCGGCCGGCCTGCGCCACGATGGCGGCTTCGCGAGCGTGGTTCTTGGCGTTCAGGACCTCGTGCCGGACACCCTTCTTCGCGAGCAGTCGCGAAAGGTATTCGCTCTTCTCGACGCTCGTCGTGCCGACGAGCACGGGCTGGCCCTTCGCGTGACGCTCGACGATGTCTTCGACGACCTGCGCGAACTTGGATTCCTCGTTCTTGTAGACGAGGTCGGGCTGGTCGATGCGGACCATGGGCTTGTTGGTCGGGATGGGCACGACGCCGAGCTTGTAGGTCGACATGAACTCGGCCGCCTCAGTCTCGGCGGTACCGGTCATGCCCGACAGCTTCTCGTACAGCCGGAAGTAGTTCTGCAGCGTGACCGTCGCGAGGGTCTGGTTCTCGGCCTTGACCTGCACGCCCTCCTTGGCCTCGATGGCCTGGTGGATGCCCTCGTTGTAACGACGGCCCACGAGGATGCGACCCGTGTGCTCGTCGACGATGAGCACCTCGCCGTTCATCACGACGTAGTCCTTGTCGCGCTTGAAGAGAGCGCGCGCCTTGATCGAGTTGTTCAGGAACGAGATGAGCGGGGTGTTGGCCGACTCGTACAGGTTGTCGATGCCGAGGTAGTCCTCGACCTTCTCGATGCCGGGCTCGAGAACGCCCACCGTGCGCTTCTTCTCATCGACCTCGAAGTCCTCGCCGGGCACGAGCCGCTGGGCGAGCCGGGCGAACTCGGCGAACCACCGGTTCGCCTCGCCGGACGCCGGACCGGAGATGATGAGCGGGGTCCTCGCCTCATCGATGAGAATCGAGTCGACCTCGTCGACAATGGCGAAGTAATGT
>Ga0180223_1000818_pt1 | contig 31474 bp, 25 predicted proteins | sample eDN5th30CKraftOP_FD_151337 | JGI IMG/M metagenome (GOLD analysis project Ga0180223, IMG submission 151337) | Enriched Organic Plus compost microbial communities from Emeryville, California, USA - eDNA 5th pass 30_C Kraft OP (version 2) (version 2) ... | reverse complement strand
GTGACGAGCTTGTCATTCCCCTTGGCATAGGCGACCGACGCCCGTGCCGCGGCGATCGGATCTTCCGAGTAGGCAACGCAAGTCTGCCCTTTGAAGAGATCGGCAATCGCCTCGTACGAGGTGTCCTTCACCGCGAGCTTAGCCAGCCGGTTCTTGGCCACTTTCACCTTGCCGCCGGCCTCTTTGACCTTCTGGCGGTAGTCGGTGAGTTGCGCGACCGTCATTCCGGCATAGTGGGCGACGACGACCAGCCCCGTGTCTTTCAACACGGTGTTGAGCGACGCCACGAGCTCACTTTTCGCGGCTCTATCCACCTGCTCACTCCAGTTTACGGATCGGCTCGCGAGAACCGCTCCGCGGGTTGCACCTTGCCGCCGCCGGCGGATATCCGCCGTATGGCGACGCTAGTTCTGTCCAACCGCGCGCCCTTACAGGCGGCACGGTGCTGACCCAGGCTCAAACCGGCTCTTCCCTGTCGGGAAAGAAATCCGGGTTCGTACCTGTCTCATGCGGGCCCACTTTCCGGCTTAAGCTGTCAGTGTCGGAGACCTGACAACACCCACAATCTCGGACAGTCTTCCGGAGGATCGGGCGCGCCCTCTCCTCCGGCCTTATCGCGCGCCGCCCACGGGGAGCGACACGCGAATTCCTTGTCTCGCCCTTAGGCGAGCGCCTGCCCGCCGTTGAGGCTGGCGGAGTCGACCTTGACCCCGGGCCCCATCGTCGAGCTGATCGAAACCTTCTTCACGTATGTGCCCTTGGCGCCGGCCGGCTTGGCCTTCACCACGGCATCAACGAACGCCTTGATGTTCTCGGCGAGCGCGTTGTCCGTGAAGCTCGCCTTGCCGATGCCGGCGTGCACGATGCCCGCCTTCTCGACGCGGAACTCCACCGAGCCGCCCTTGGCGCCGCTGACGGCACTGGCGACGTCCATGGTCACCGTTCCGACGCGCGGATTCGGCATCAGGCCGCGCGGGCCCAGCACCTTACCGAGGCGGCCGACGAGGCCCATCATGTCGGGCGTCGCGATGCAGCGGTCGAAGTTGATGACGCCCTTCGACACCTGCTCGACGAGATCCTCCGCGCCGACGACGTCTGCACCCGCGGCCGTCGCCTCCTCCGCCTTCGCGCCGCGCGCGAACACGGCAACGCGCGCCGTGCGGCCCGAGCCGTTCGGCAGATTGCACACGCCGCGCACGAGCTGGTCGGCATGCTTGGGATCGACGCCGAGGTTCATGGCCACTTCGATCGTCTCGTCGAACTTGGCCTTGGCGCGCTCCTTGACGAGCTTCACCGCCTCCTCGATCGAGTAGTACTTGTCACGGTCGAAACCCTTCACGGCCGCAGCCATGCGCTTGCCGCCGGCGAGGTGGGTTTCATTGATCACTTCTGCGCTTACCTTTGCCATCGCCGTTACTCCGTCACCTGCAGACCCATCGAACGGGCGGAGCCGGCGATCGTCTTGGCCGCAGCCTCGACGTCGTCGGTGTTGAGATCCTTCAGCTTCAGCTTGGCGATCTCGCGCACCTGGTCCATGGTCACCGAGCCGGCGACACCGCGGCCCGGATCCTTGCTGCCGGACGTGATCTTCGCGGCCTTCTTCAGGAAGAAGCTCGCGGGCGGCGTCTTCATCTCGAACGTGAAGGAACGGTCGGAGTAGACCGTGATCTTCACCGGGATGGGCGTGCCCTGCTCGATGTCCTTCGTCTTGGCGTTGAACGACTTGCAGAACTCCATGATGTTGACGCCGCGCTGACCGAGCGCGGGGCCAATGGGCGGCGAGGGATTGGCCGCCCCCGCCGGCACCTGCAAGTTGATGTAGCCGTCAATTTTCTTTGCCATAGTCTCCCCTTAACACTTGACGGGAAGGGGCTTTCCTTCCCAGGGTTAGCGGTACGTCGGGCCGGCTGGCCCTCCCGCGGTTATCCCGCAGGGAGGCCTATGGGAGGCTGTCCCTGCGGATCTGACGGACAGACGAGCGTCAGCTCCTCCGTCCAAACTTCCAATCACCCAGCGCTTCACATTCCCGATATCAAGCGGCCCGATGAAGCGCCGAGCGGCGGGCGATCAGCCCGCGACCTTCTCAACTTGACCGAACTCGAGCTCCACCGGCGTCGGCCGACCGAAGATCGACACAGCAACCTTGAGGCGCGAGCGCTCCTCATCGACCTCTTCGACGTGGCCCTGGAAGGAAGCGAACGGCCCATCCGCGACCTTGACCTGCTCGCCGACCTCGAAGGTAATCGAGGGCTTCGGCCGCTCCACGCCTTCCTTGACCTGGTGGAGGATGCGCATCGCCTCATCCTCGGGGATCGGCATCGGCTTGTTTTCCGCGCCAAGGAACCCCGTGACTTTCGGCGTGTTCTTGATCAGCAGAAACGCCGGGTCGGTCATTTCCATCTTCACCAGCACGTAGCCGGGCAGGAACTTCCGCTCGGCCTGCACCTTCCGGCCACGCTTGACCTCGATGACTTCCTCGGTCGGAACGAGGACTTCCTCGAAAAGATCCTCAAGGCCGGCGGCCTTGGCGCGCTCGCGGATGGCGTCGGCCACCTTGCGCTCAAAGTTCGTGTATGCGTGGACAATATACCAGCGCTTCGCCATGGCCGCTCTTTCAGGGCGCGTTTGCGCGACTTGGGTAGACACCAGCTCTCAGCTCCGGTTCAGCGGTTTCCGCCCAGCACGAGCTGAACGAGCCAACCAATCGCCTGATCCGTGACGAGGAAAAAAATCGAGGCCATACTGACCATGACCAACACCATGAGGGTGGTGATCCACACCTCTTTCCAAGTGGGCCAGGTGACCTTGGACGTCTCCTGACGAACCTCTTGAATAAACTGGACCGGGTTGTATTTGGCCATAAAATCGACTTTCCCGGGCGCCATGCGACAACCTAGCGCACCCCAGCGCCGGTTGTTTGGCACATCCGGCGCCCTCGCCACGGATGCGACCACAGAATTTGGCAGGGGCGGAGGGTCTCGAACCCCCAACCTTCGGTTTTGGAGACCGACGCTCTACCAATTGAGCTACACCCCTTCTTCGCGGTGAAGTGCACTTTCCACCACGGGGGCGGCATACTTAGCCGAACTTTTCCCCTTTGTCACTTGCTCGTGACAGAATTGTCTCCGCCCCTCGATCAGGGTGCCGGCTCCACGACGACCGCCGTGCCATAGGCCAATACCTCCGTGACCGCCGAGGCGATCTCGTTGGCATCGTAGCGCATGGCAAGCACTGCATTTGCCCCGCGTTCCTCGGCATGACGGATGAGCTGGTCGAAGGCTTCCTGGCGGGCTTCCTCGGCGAGCTTGGTATATAGGGAGATATGGCCGCCAAAAAAGATCTGGATCGCCGCACCGATATTTCCCACCACGCTGCGGGAGCGGACCGTGAGGCCGCGGACGACGCCGAGTTGCTTCACCACCCGGTAGCCGGGGAGATCGTTGGTCGTCACCACCAGCATGCTCTTGCGCTCCAGCCTCGTCTGCCCGTGCCCGTCAGGTCTTGATCAGCCACTGCCTATATTGCGCTGAAAACTTGGTTACCAGCTCGTCGAAATGGTCGCCGGTGGCGAACTGATCCACCATGACGCCCAGGACGCCATTGCCGGCGTTGATGGCCACGGCGAGATTGGGATAGGCGGCGATTTCCTTGCCCGAGCCGCCCTCGATGAGGCGTACGGTCGCGTTGAGCATCGGATGAACAACGCCACACCCAACAGGAAAGGCTTCCCAGCGCATTCGGCCCTTACGTATATTTCTGACCCTTGCGCATCCATGCACACGTAGCGGACCTCGCGATTTGGGAAGACGGTGGCGGTGGTATAATCAAAGATGGCCTTTCAATCAGACTTTCGTGCGGGGCGGACTTGGGACGATGAACGCGGGCTTGAGCTGATCTATCAGCCTGTCCGCGACGCTCGCACCTTCAATATACTCAAAAATGGGAATCAGGTGGCTGCCTTCGTTGCCTATCCAGACGGTCGCGAGCTGACTGACGAGGAGAAGCGCAAGCACCCTGGCTTTGAGCGAGCTTTAGTCTGGCATGTACAGACCCGTGGCGGAAGAATCTACGACCCTAAGCATCCTGACCAGAACATCCTCGATGAGGTCATTATCGACGCGTTGTCGTCATTCAAAGGCATCTTCGGGGTTACTTCATTTCGCGACGGGAAGCCAATTCACGCACTGGTAACTGTCGAATTCGGTGGTTCGTTTGATACCACTCTATAGAGTTCTCCTTGGAGAATTGTCATGACGGCCGAGCTGGCATCCTTCTCCACCTCCTCGGCGCCCACTTTGGTCTTGCGCAACTCGGCCGCGACCTCTGCCCCGTGCTTTTCGGCGAAATCGCGCTCGGCCTGGCCCCACCAGACCGTGGCGTCCGGGGCGACCTGAACGTCGACGGTCTCCAGCCGCATCGACGCGACGCGGTTGAGACCCAGCGGATTGTTCGGAATGGAGGCACAGCCGGCCGCCAGCACTAGCGCGGCCAATGCGGCGCCGTGACGAAAAAAATGCATCTTCCCCCCACGCCGCCTTCAGGCGTAACGCGTCCCGGCAGCCTTTTTAGGCACTGTAGCGTTCGACGGGTAGGGAGATCTGCGGGTATCCTGCGCGGCGTCTGGCGTAATTCCGGGACGCGACGTTATCCCGCCTCGGCAATCTGTTCTGCTTATGTCTCTTTTGTCCGCTTGCCAAAGCGGCCGTCGCACCGCAATAAACACGGCCTAAGCGGGTGTAGCTCAATGGTAGAGCAGCAGCCTTCCAAGCTGAATACGAGGGTTCGATTCCCTTCACCCGCTCCAATTTCCATCCACCTGGAGCACCGCGGCGCCCACGAGGCCGCCCTTACGCACCGTCTCGATGGCAGCGTTCGCATCGGTGAGCGGAAAGGTCGTCACGTGCGGCCGGATGGGCACGCGCGGCGCCAGCTCGAGAAACTCGATGGCGTCCTGCCGTGTCAGGTTCGCAACCGACCGCACGGTGCGCTCGCCCCATAACAGATCATAGGGGAGCGGCGGAATATCCGACATGTGAATGCCTCCGAGCACCAGCGTGCCGCCTTTATCCAGTGCGGCGAGCGCCAGGGGCACCAGCGCTCCGACGGGCGCGAAAATGATCGCGCCGTCGAGCGGCTTGGGCGGCACCGTATCGGACGGCCCGGCCCAGACGGCGCCCAGCTCGCGCGCGAGGCGCTGTGCTGCGGCATCGCCCGGCCGCGTAAACGCATAGACCTCCTGTCCGGAATAGACCGCGAGCTGCGCCACGATGTGCGCCGCTGCGCCGAAGCCGTAGATGCCGAGGCGCTTTGCGGCCCGCACCAGCTTCCAGCACCGGTAGCCGATGAGGCCTGCACACAGCAGCGGCGCGGCCTCGACATCGCTGTAGGCGTCGGGCAGCGCGAAGGCGTAGCGCGCATCGGCTGTAATATACTGAGCGTATCCGCCATCGATCGTGTAGCCGGTGAACTTCGCGCGCTCGCAAAGGTTCTCCTGCCCGCGACGGCAATAGCGGCAGCGCCCGCACGTGAAGCCGAGCCAGGGCACACCCACGCGGTCGCCGATCTTGTGATGACGCGCCGAGGGTCCGACAGCGATCACGCGCCCCACAACCTCATGGCCGGGGATGACATGGCTTTTGGGATGCCGGAGGTCGCCATCGACGACATGCAGATCGGTGCGGCACACACCGCACGCGGCGACCTCGATCAGGATATTGCCGCCGCTGGGCGCCTTTACAGCACGGTGCACCTGGCGCAGCGGCTGCCCCGCTCCATCAAACTCCATGGCGATCATATGCTTCGGCAGAGACTTCATGGCGCATCTCGAACGCTGTGGCCACGGGACTGCACGAGCCTAATATTGGATGGGCAAACGAACGGTCAAAGCGGCTCTCTCATTCCTCGCGACCGCGCAGGCTCATGATGTAGGCGATGACGTCGTCCATATCGTCGGGAGGAATGATGAGATCGGGCATGTTGGGATGGGATGTCGTCAGCCACACCACGAGCGCGCGCGGGCTCATGCCTTCGGAGTTTGCGATGTCCTCGAAGCTCGGAATGTCGCTGAAGAGGAAGGTCGTCCCCGGCTCGACGGCATGGCAGCTGGCGCAAATCCGCCGCGCATAATCGAGCCCACGTTCGGGATTGCCGACCTCGACCGCCCCTGCCCCGCTGGCCAGCAGAATGGACACAAGGACGGCGATGCTCGCCATCGCAAAAGCGGTGCGCAGCATGCCCCGGGCCGACGCTGTCCGAGGCGATGCTTTCTCAGTCGATCGGCAGATATCCATACGCGACAGCATAGCGCGAACCGCAATTGCCGCCCGTGGCGTTCGCTGCGGCAAAACGGATTGATCTGCGTCAGCGCCGGCCGCGTGCGGTGTGGAAGCGCAGAACGCGAGCGATGCTATGGGTTCTTTGCCAGCGATAGCGTCAGGCGAACGAGCCCCGCTTCCAGATCGTGGACGGCATCGAAACCCAGCGCCCGGCACATTTTCAGCATCGCCGTGTTCTCGATCAGCACGTCGCCATGGAGCTCCCCGAGGCCTTCGGCGCGAGCATAGGCGATGAGGTACTCCATCAGCTGCGAGCCGAGGCCCTTGCCCTTGAGATCGGAGCGCACGATCACCGCGAACTCGGCGCGGCGATAGTCGGGGTCCGCGATGAGGCGCGCGACGCCCAGAAGCTCGTTCTCCGTGGCAGCCACGAACGCCATCTCGCGGGCGTAATCGATCTGCGTCATGCGGGCGACGAAGCGGAGCGTGCGCTCCGGTGCCGCCGTGAAGAAGCGCATGCGCAGATCCTCGGGCGCGATCTTCCCCCAGAGCTTCACGTATTGAGGCTCGTCATCGGGCCGGATGGGCCGCAGCGTCACCGCGCCGATGCCGGCGACCTCGGCCTTGCGCTCCCACTCCACGGGATAGGGACGCACGGCCATCGGCTCGCGCGGATTCACGGCCGGATCGGCAATGCCCACGCGGGCGTCGAGCGCGATGACGCCATGCTCGTCGGCGAGCAACGGGTTGATGTCGACTTCGCGGATCGCGGGATGCCGGGCAACGAGATAGCTTAGCCGCACGAGCGCGAGCGCGATGGCGTCGAGGTCGGCCGCAGGACGGTCGCGATAACCTTTCAGGAGACGGTAGATGCGCGTTTCGCGCATCATCTGGTTGGCGAGCTTCAAGTCGAGCGGCGGGAGCGCGTGGGCGGTGTCCGCCGTCACCTCCACCGAGGTGCCGCCTGCCCCGAACATCATCAGCGGCCCGACGGTCGCATCCTCGCTGGCGCCGATGATCAGCTCGTGGGCGCGGGCGCGTTCGATCATGGCCTGCACCGTGAAGCCGCGCAGCACCGCGTTCGGGCGTAACTCGCGCACGTTGACGAGCATCTCCTCCGCTGCGATGCGCGCATCCCGGGGCGTGGGAATGGCGAGGCGTACCCCACCCACGTCGGATTTGTGGGTCAGGTTGTCGGAGACGATCTTGACGACGCACGCGCGGTGATGATCGAGGATCTCTGCGGCGCGGCGCTCGACTTCCGCCGGGTCGGCTGCACGCAGCGTGCGCACGACCGGAATGCCGTAGCTTGCGAGGAGGTCCTTCGCCTCGGCCTCGGAAAGCACCGTGCGCTTCGCGGCCAGCGCGTCGTCGAGAATGCGGTTCGCTTCCGCCGCATCGAAATGCATGGCTTCGGGCGCAGAGGGCGGCACCTGCATCAGCTCGTCCTGCGCGCGGCGATAGCGCACGAGCTGCATGAAACCTTCGACCGCGCCCTCCGGCGTTGAAAACGTCGGGATGTCTGCTTCGGCAAACATACGCCGGCTCTGGGCGGCTGCATCGGCGCCGAGCCAGCTCGTCAGGACGACGCGACGCGCATGCGTGCGATGGTGCCCCGCGACCTCCTCCACCACGACGCTCGCCGCCGCATCGCTGGAGGCGAGCGCCGTAGGGCAGTTCATGACGAGCAAGGCGTGGGTCGTGGGATCGCCGAGCAAGACGTCCATCGCGGCGCGATAGCGCTCGGGGGGCGCATCGCCGATGATGTCGACGGGGTTGGCGCCGGACCACGTGGCGGGGAGCACTTTATTCAATTCATCGACGGTCGGCTGGTGTAGGTCGGCAAGATGGCCGCCGAGATCGGCGAGCGCATCGGTTGCGAGGACGCCGGCGCCGCCGCCGTTGGTGAGGATGGTGAGATGCTCGCCGCCGAGGTGCGGGGACGCCGAAAGGATTTCTGCGGCATCGAAGAGCTGGCGCAGCTCGTTCACGCGCAGCACGCCCGCACGGCGGAAGGCCGCGTTGTAGGCGGCATCGGAGCCCGCGAGCGCGCCGGTATGCGACATGGCCGCCTTGGCCGCGGCGGCGTTGCGGCCCGCTTTCAGAATGATGACGGGCTTGACGCGCGAAGCGCGCCGCGCCGCGGAAACGAACTTCGCCGCTGCTGTCATCTGCTCCATGTAGATGAGCACAGCGCGGCTCGTCGGATCGCCGGCGAGGTAATCGAGGAAGTCACCGAAGTCGGCGTCGGCCATGTCGCCCAGCGAGATCACCTGCGAAAGGCCGATGCGGCGCGAGGCCGTCCAGTCGATGATGGCGGTGACGAGCGCACCCGACTGGGAAATGAAGGCGAGATCGCCTGCAATGGGCATCCGGTGCGAGAAGCTGGCGTTGAGGCCGATGTGCGGCAGCACGAGGCCGAGGCAGTTCGGGCCCTCGATGCGCAAGCAGTAGGGCTTTGCGGCGTCGAGCATGTGCTGGCGCAGCGGGCCGCTGATACCCGCGGTGATGACGACGGCGGCGCGCGCCCCGCGTGCACCGGCTTCGGCGATGATGCCGGGAACGGTTGCGGGCGGCGTTGCCACCACGACGAGGTCGGGCGCCGCAGGCAACGCCTCGAGCGAAGGGAAGCACGGCGCTCCTTCGATCTCGGCGTGGCGGGGGTTGACGAACCATATCGGTCCGGCAAACCCGCCCGAGAGAAGATTGCGCGCGATGATGGCGCCCACCGAGCCGGGCTCGGGGCTCGCCCCGACGAAAGCGACGGAGCGCGGGGCGAGCAGCTTTTCAAGATTGCGGACTGTCACGGAGCCTCAGATCCCGGTTCCTGCCGGGCGCCCCCGATCGAGGCGCCCTTCGGCGGTTAGGATAGCTAACGCGCCTCAAGGTTGAGATTGCTCAAACCCGCAAGACAAGTGGATGACACGGGGGCGCGGTGCGACAGAGCCCGCTCAGTCGTCGTGCTTTTCAACCAGCGTAAGATCGACCGGGTTGTAGAACAGCTCGAATTTCTTGCCGTCCTTATCCTTGGCATAGACCTCGTAGCACGAGCCCTCCACCTTGGAGCGCGTGACCGTATAGCCCGCGGCCTTCGCGGCAGCCTCGGCCTCGGCCTGCGGCTTCCACTTGTCCTTCGGCTCCTGCGTGCAGGTGTCGAAGCCGTGCGCCCCGGCCGATCCGGCAAAGGCGAAAGCGGCGAGAACGGCGGCCATACCGGCGGTAGTGAAGGTAGAGATTTTCATAGTTGCCTCTCCTAGCGGTGAGTCTTTCGCACCCATCCTTATTGTCCATCTTTGACGAAGCCGTGTTACGGAGACCTTCTACTTTGGCCTCGATGTCGCGGGCGCCTCGCCACACCGGCCTTGACGAACGGGAAGCGGGCAGGTTTGCTGGCGGTGTGAACAGGATCATCAGACGCTTCATGATCGTGACGCTCGTCACCCTGGCAATGCTGGGGGGCGGCGGTCTGCCCGTGTTACATCTGCACGAGCATGCCGGCGCGCACGGCTTTGCGCACGGGCACGACGCGAGCGATATCCTCAACGCAAACGAAGCCGAGGCGGCTGGCCCCACTGATGTCGCCTATTTCGTCCATACTCCCAGCGGCGGCCAGCACGACAACCATCCCGTACACGATCAGGACTGCATGCACGTGCATGCGCATTGCTGCGTTGCGACGGCGCTGCTCGCGTCCAGCGGATTCGTACCGCCCAGCGCCGATGCGGCGCAGGCTCACCTGGAGCGCAACGGTGCACTGCCCTACGGCCAGCTCCCCTATCCTCCCCTGCGTCCCCCAAGGCTGACGGCGTGATCCGGGCCGGACTGCTCGCGCGGTCTGCCTTCGACGATCAGCGCTGCGATTGAACGGGCAAGGCGCCGCGAGCGCCGCATCCGGCATACCGCCGACACAGCAACGTTCCTTTCCGCGCTGCCACGATGCCCTTCGAGCTTCGGGACGCCGCCATGACTCGCGTTATCGCGCTACTGCTTTCTTTTTTCACGATCTCCGCCGTTGCACTCGCCCACGGCGACCATGACCACGACGAGCCCGCCCCCGCGGTGGGACGCGCCGTGCCGCAGATCGAGATCGCCGGTAAAGAGCTCGAACTCGTCGGCGAAGTGGCCGATCGTGCCTTGAAGATCTACCTCGACCGCAAGGCAACGAACGCGCCGGTCGAAGGCGCGACCGTCACGCTCACGGTCGACGGCATTCCCGGAGGAACCGCCACGGCGGCGAACCCCGGCACGTACGAGATCGCCGCGCCCTGGGCGGATGATCCCGGCGTCAAGCCGCTGAAGTTCATCGTCACCGTTGACGGCGCAACGACCGAGCTTTCCGGCGATCTGACCATCCCGGAAGCCGAGCATGCGGACGCGGCGGCGCCTGCCACCTGGGCGGCGGCACTGGCGAACATCTACACCTGGATCATCGCGGGACTCGCGGCGCTGTTCGGATTCGTTCTCGCCTTCGCATTCCGCCCCGTCGCGCTGTCCGCGGCTATCGAGGACGGCAACCGCGATACGCACGTTCCCGCCGTGTCCCAGCGCATCTTGCCGATGCTTCTGCTGCTGGGGGTGACAATCGCGATGGCCGCGCGTCCGCAAACCGCGCGCGCGCATGAAGGCCACGATCACGCCGAGGAGCCCGCACCCGCGGCCGGCACGCAGACCGCTGTGCCGCGCAGGCTGCCCAATGGCGACGTATACCTGCCGAAGCCCTCGCAGCGCCTGCTCAACGTGCGCACGGTGATCGCGGAACGGAAGCCGACGCGCCGCAGCCGCGAACTGATCGGCACGGTGGTGTCCGATCCGTCGTCGTTCGGCCAGGTGCAGGCGCCGATGGATGGACGCATCGAGCTGTCCGAGCGCGGCATCTCCCACGTTGGCCAGCGCGTCGAAGCCGGCGAGGTGCTGGCGTACCTGTCGCCCAGCATTCCCATCGCCGACCTTGGAACGATGCAGCAGCTCACCGCCGAGGTGGCGGGCAAGCTCAAGATCGCCGAGCAGAAGCTCGCACGCCTCAGCCGCATCGCCGGCGTCGTTGCGCAAAAGGAAATCGACGATACGCGCGCCGAGCTCGAAGCCCTGCGCGAGCAGCAGCGTGTGCTGGTGCAGAAGGACAGCGAGCTGATTCCACTGAAGGCGCCCGTCGCCGGGATCATTTCGGTCGCCAACGTGCGCGCCGGCCAGGTTGTAACGACGCGCGATACGCTGTTCGAGATCGTCGATCCGCACCGGCTGTGGATCGAAGCCATCGGCGGCGCGGAGCATGCCGATCCGGACATCGCCGCCGCCCACGCACTCGATCCTGAGAACCATTCGATCAAGCTCGCCTTCGTCGGGCGCGCGCCTTCACTGCGCCAGCAGACACAACCGCTGCAGTTCAAGGTGGACGAGACGCACGAAGGGCTCACCATCGGTTCGGCGGTGAAAGTGCTCATCCAGCAGGGCAAGCTCATCGACGGCATCGTGCTACCGGATGCTGCGGTGGTGCGCGCCCCGAACGGTCTGCCGCGGGTGTGGGCGAAGGAAGGACCGCAGCTCTTCAAGCCGCTGCCGGTGCACGTTGCGCCGCTCGACGGCGAGCACGTGGTGATCCTCGACGGCGTAGAGGCGGGCGAGCGCATCGTCGTCGACGGCGCCGAGCTCATCAACCAGGTGCGGTGAGGCAGCCATGTTCGATGCAATCATCCGCGCCAGCCTCAACAATCGGCTGCTTGTCATCATCGGCGCCCTGGCGCTGGCGCTTTACGGGCTCGTGACCCTGCGCGCGCTGCCGGTCGACGTCTTCCCTGATCTCAACAGGCCCACCGTCACGCTGATGGCGGAGGTGGAAGGCCTTGCGCCCGAGGAGGTCGAGCTTCTCGTCACCTATCCCATCGAGACGGCGATGAACGGCATGCCCGGCGTCAGCCGCGTGCGCTCCGTCTCCAGCGCCGGCCTCTCCATCGTCTATGTCGAGTTCGACTGGTCGGTGGAAATTTACCGCGCCCGCCAGCAGGTGGCTGAGCGCTTGCAGCTCGTGCGCGAGCAGTTGCCGCGCAACGTCGCGGCGCAGATGGGGCCGATCTCCTCGGTGATGGGCGAGATCATGCTCATCGCCATGTCGAGCACGACGGTCGATGCGATGACGCTGCGCGAGCTGGCGGACTTCACCGTGCGCCCGCAACTGCTGACGGTACCCGGCGTCGCCCAGGTCATTCCCCTCGGGGGCGAGGTGCGCCAATACCGCGTCGTACCCGATCCGCGGCGCATGACCAGCCTCGACATCGGATACGATGCGATCGAAAAGGCGATCAAGCAGTTTGGGGCCAATACCGGGGGCGGCTTCGTCGACCTCAAGGCGCGCGAATACCTCATCCGCAACATCGCGCGCACGACCCGCATCGAGGACTTGCGCAACCTTGCCGTCGCCTACCGCGACGGGCACGTCATCGCGCTGCACCAGGTGGCCGACGTCGATTTCGCCGCGCGCACGAAACGGGGCGAGGCCGGGTTCAACGGCCAGCCCGGCGTGATCCTCGCCGTGCAGAAGCAGCCCGGCGCCGATACGGTGCGCATCACGCGGCAGATCGAGGAGATGCTGCCGGAGTTGCAGCGGATCATGCCCGAGGGCGTGCGCACCACGGACATCCAGTTCCGGCAGGCGGGGTTCATCGAGACCTCGATCGCCAACCTGCTGCGAGTGTTGGTGGAGGCGCTGATCTGCGTGGCGATCGTCCTCTTCCTGTTCCTCCTCAACTGGCAGACGACCTTCATATCGCTGCTGGCGATCCCGCTTTCCGTGCTGACGACGCTGCTCGTCTTCCAGCTCATGGGCATGTCGATCAACACCATGACGCTGGGCGGCCTCGCCATCGCCATCGGTGCGCTGGTCGACGACGCGGTGGTGGACGTGGAAAACATCTATCGGCGCCTCGGCCTGCACCGGGCCGCCGGCGGGCGGGACAGACGCTCCATCATCGAGGTGATCGCACAGGCGGCGATGGAGGTGCGGTCCGGCATCGTCTACGCCACCGTCATCATCGTGCTGGTGTTCATGCCCGTGTTCGCGCTGTCCGGTATCGAAGGGCGGCTGTTCACGCCGCTCGGCATCGCGTTCATCGTCTCCATCCTTGCCAGTCTCGTCGTCTCGCTGACGGTCACGCCGGTCTTGAGCTACTGGCTCCTGCCGCGGATGCGCAGTCTCTCCGAGCACGACGGGCTGCTCGTGCGCGTCCTGAAGCGCTGGCAGGCGTCTGCACTCGGCTGGTGCTTCGCACGGCCGGGCTTCGTGATCGGCCTGCCGGTGGTGGCGATCATTGCCGCGGTGGCGGCCGGGCTCGCATTGCCACGCGCGTTCCTCCCCGCCTTCAACGAGGGCACGGTGCTGGTGAGCGTCGTGCTGCAGCCAGGCATCAGCCTCGCTGAATCGGACCGCGTCGGACGGCTCGCGGAAGAGATCGTCGCCGGCGTGCCGGAGGTGCGGTCCGTTGGCCGGCGCACCGGCCGCGCCGAGCTCGATGAACATGCCGAGGGCGTGCACAACAGCGAGCTCGACGTGGACCTCGTGAAATCGGAGCGCAGCCGCGAGGAGGTACTGGCCGATATCCGCGGGCGGCTGTCGGCGCTGCCCGCGAGCATCACGGTCGGCCAGCCCATTGCGCACCGGCTCGACCACATGCTGTCGGGCGTGCGCGCGCAGCTCGCGCTCAAGATTTATGGCGACGACTACGACACGCTGCGTGGCCTTGCTGCGGAGCTGGAAGAGCGCATGCGCAGCATCCCCGGCGTCGTCGATTTGCAAACGGAAAAGCAGGTGCGCATTCCACAGCTCCAGGTGCGGGTCGATTATGCCAAGGCGGCGCTCTACGGGCTCAATCCCAACCAGGTGACGGAGGCCCTGGAGGCGCTCTCGAACGGACAGGTGGTGTCTCAGATCGCCGATGGGCAGAAGCGCTTCGACGTCGTCGTGCGGCTATCGGATGCCGACCGCAGCACCCGCGCGCTCGGCGAGATGCTGATCGAAAGCCCCGCGGGGCGCATTCCGCTGGCGGCCATCGCCGACATCAGCGAAACCGACGGCCCCAACCAGATCCAGCGCGAGAACGGGCGTAGGCGCATCGCCGTCTTCGCCAACACCGACGGCTCGGACATGGCACGCATCGTTGCGGATATACGCACCGCGATATCGAGCACCACCCTGCCCCAAGGCTATTTCGCCAGCTTGGAGGGCCAGTTCCAGGCGCAGGAGGAGGCCTCGCGCATGATCGGACTGCTGTCGGCCGCGTCGCTGGTCCTGATCTTCGTGGTGCTCTACACGCGGTATAGATCCAGCGTGCTCGCGCTGATCATCATGGGGAATGTGCCGCTGGCGCTGATCGGCAGCGTCGCTGCGCTCTGGATCGCAGGCCAGCCGTTCTCGGTGGCGAGCGCCATCGGCTTCATCACGCTCGCCGGCATCGCGACGCGCAACGGCATCCTGAAGATCAGCCACTACATCAATCTCGTGCTCTTCGAAGGAGAGCACTTCGGCCGCGAGATGGTGGTGCGTGGAACGCTGGAGCGGCTGCGCCCCGTGCTGATGACGGCGCTCGCCGCGGGCATTGCGCTCGTGCCGCTGCTCATCGGCGCCGACGAGCCCGGCAAGGAGATCCTGCACCCGGTTGCCGTGACCATCTTCGGCGGCCTCATATCGGCGACGCTGCTCGATGCGTTCCTGACGCCGACGCTGTTCCTGATGTTCGGCCGCAAGCCGCTGGAACGGCTCGCGACGCCGGATGCCGAGACGGCGGTGCGGGAGGCATTCTAGCGCGCGGCAATGCAGGGGGGCGGGATTTCCATCCCGATCCCCTAGTCGCTGACGGAGCGCAGAACATCCGCCATGATGCCGATCAGCTCGTCGATCTCCTCCTTCGAGATGATGAGCGGCGGCGCCAGCGCGATCACGTCGCCGGTCGCGCGCACCAGCAAACCGCGCTGAAAGGCTTCGAGGAAACGCGCATGAGCGCGGCGGCCGGGCGCGCCTTCGATGGGCTCGAACTCGATGGCGCCGATGAGACCGATATTGCGAATATCGATGACGTGCGGAAGCCCCGCGAGAGCGTGCACGCGCTCCTCCCAGTACGGCGCGAGCGCGGCGGCGCGGGTGAGCAGCCTCTCCTCCTGCAGCGTTTCGAGGGTTGCGAGTGCCGCGGCGCAGGCCAGCGGATGGCCCGAATAGGTGTAGCCATGGAACAGCTCGATCGCCGTTTCGGGGCCTTGCATGAAGGCATCGTGGATTTTTCCGCGCACGAACACCGCGCCCATCGGCACCGCCCCGTTGGTGATGCCCTTCGCGGTGGTGATGATGTCCGGCTCGACGCCGAAGTATTCCGCCGCAAAGGGCGCGCCGAGGCGGCCGAACGCGGTGATGACCTCGTCGAAAATGAGAAGGATGTCGTGCCTGGCGCAGATCGCGGCGAGCCGCTGCAGATAGCCCTGGGGCGGAACGTAGACGCCGGCGGAGCAAGCCACCGGCTCGACGATGACGGCGGCGATGGTGGAAGCGTCATGCAATGCAACGAGCCGTTCCAGATCGTCGGCCAGCTCCGCGCCATGCAACGGCTGTCCGCGGCTGAAGGCATTGCGTTCCGGATCGTGCGTGTGGCGCAGATGGTCGGTGCCGGCGAGCAGCGGGCCGAACATCTTGCGGTTGGCCGCGATGCCGCCCACCGAGGTGCCGCCGACGTTACTGCCGTGATAGCCGCGCTCGCGTCCGATCAGCCGCGTCTTGCCGGCGTTGCCGTTCGCGCGGTGATAGCCGAGTGCAATCTTGAGCGCTGAATCGACCGCCTCGGAACCCGAATTGGTGAAGAAGACGTGGTCGAACCCGGGCGGCGCGATGTTGACGAGGCGCGAGGCACATTCGAACGCCTTCGTGTGCCCCATCTGGAATGTACCGGCGAAGTCCAATTCGCCCGCCTGGCGGCGGATGGCATCGACGATGCGCGGACGGCAGTGCCCGGCGTTGACGCACCACAGCCCCGACGTGCCATCCAGCACGCGGCGCCCGTCCGCGGTCACGTAATGCATGCGCTCGGCCGCCGCGAACAGCCGGGGCGCCCGCTTGAAATCGCGGTTGGCCGTGAATGGCATCCAGAAGGCGTCGAGGTCGTTCGGCTGAACTTCGGCGGCAGACGGCATCTTCTTGCTCATGCGCTCGTGCTTCTCAAAATCCGGTCCCATCCGTGTCTGCCATGCAGGCCGGTTCTAAACCATGCAGCACGGACGGGCAGTCCGGCATCGCCCGGCCGGCCTCCAATGTCGACACGAATAATGCCCCACCACATGTCACCATCGACCAGCGGTCCGCTGTTTCCACCGCACGGGTCGATCCTGCCCTGCCCATCTGCCGCCGTTATTTAACCATAAGCCGGTGGCGCGAGTTGGTATGGGTACGGTGTAAAAAATGACAGTCGTGGTCGCGTTCGTAAGCCGCAAGGGCGGTGTCGGCAAATCCACTCTCGCCCGCGGACTCTGTGCCGTTGCCGCCCGGCGCGGCCTCAACACCTCTCTGGCCGATCTCGACGAAGGCCAGCGAACCGTCAGCCGCTGGCAGCATCAGCGCGAGCAGCATCGCGTATTTCCGCCGCTCAACGTCGCCGCCTACGGCAATGTCGATTCCGCCATAGCCAGCGAATCCGATGTCGACCTGCTCATTGTCGACGGGCCGGGCCGCGACCCCGAGCTGACGATGGAAATCGCGAGCGTCGCCCATTTCGTGGTGCAGCCGACGGGGGCCTGCTTCGACGATCTCCAGCCCGCAGCGGAGCTGTTCTACGGCTTGCGCGCCTCGGGCATTCCCAAGTCGCGGCTTTATGCGGCTCTGTCACGGTTGCTCGACCCCGGAGAGGAAGAAGCGGCGCGGGCCTATCTCGAGGTGAGCGACTTCAATCTGCTGCCCGGCGCGATCTGCGAGCAGGCCCGCTACCGGGAAGCCCACAACCGTGGGCTCGCCTTCATCGAATGTCCGGGTGAGAATTTGTCCGCGCCCGGCGGCGTTCTGCTCGGCGCGCTCCTCGCCCGCATCGTCGAGAAGCACAAAATGCTGCGGCATATTCCAATACGCCCGCCGGAGCAGCAGAAGCTGCTCTCTTCCCTGGCGGCGCGCTGACGCTTCTGCCACGGGACCGCGCACCTGACGCTGCGGGATTGAGCGATCATCTTCCTGCGGGAGCACCGATAAAAAAGGCCGCTCCCACCCTGGGGGTATGGGAGCGGCTCAGCGTCGGGAGACGCTTTCAGTCGGATCAGAACTTGTAGGAGAACCCGGTCCAGACGGTGCGGCCAAGTCCCGGCTTCATGCCGTCCTCGCGGTCGGTGAGATAGAACTTGTCGAGCAGGTTGTCGCCGGCCACGAATATGCTGGCACCGGTATCACCGAGCTCGAGGTTGAAGCGAGCCGACAGCAGCCACACGGATGGCACACCGCCGCCTTCGCCGGCCTCCTCGATCTCGCACTCGCCGCCGGAGCAGTCGTATTCTCCGCCCAGGCCGTACGGCGTGTTGGCGGCGTCGGTGAAGAACGAGCCGCGGTAGGTCCACGTCGCACTGGCGTTCCAGCGCCAGCCCGTGGTGCCTTCGACGCCCAGCGTGAGCGCAGCGACGTGCCACGGCGTCTCGGGAACACGATTGCCGTTATAGACGTCCTCGATACTGCCGGTGTCGTCGTAGGTGTAGGCGTTCTTCAGGATGCTGCGCGCGTAGGTGTAGTTACCGGCGGCGAAGAAGTTGAGCGGACCTCCGGTGAACGGCTGTGAGTTGAGACGGCCGTAAAGCTCGACGCCGCTGACCTCGACTTTATCGGCGCGGCCGAACTCGCGGTCGCCAGTGATGGCCGAGAACGATTCGCCGTACTGGAAGTTCTCGAACAGCTGGTAGAAGCCGGCGACTTCGAAGTTGAAGCCTTTGATGGCCGAGCTACGCAGGCCGATGTTGAAGTTGTCACCGATCTCATCCGGCGCCGGGAAGTCCTCGTTGCGCAGGACGGACGTCGTCAGACCGCGGTGGTAGCCGCCATAGACGGTCGTGCTCCTGAGTCCGGTATAGGCGAACGCGATACCCGGCAGGGCGTTGAAGCTCGAGGTGCTCTCGCGCGCCGGATTGGGGTTCGACAGAATTTCCTCGATCTCGAGGCACGTGGTTGCCCCCGGCACGCCGTTACAATTCCTGGCGCCCTCCGCTTCGCCTTCCTCGGCAGCAACCACGCGGTTGCTGCGGCTGACATCGTACCACTCGAAGCGGATGCCCGGCAGCACGTTGAAGTCTTTCGCCACGTAGATGTTCGACTGCATGAACGCGGAGACCGTGTTGGCATCGAGGGAGCGGTCGAAGAAGTCGACGACGCCCTTATTGCCGTTCTTCATGATCTCGTTGTTGCGGCCCAGGACGTTCTTGTTCGTCATGTCCTGGTATTCGTAGCGGATGCCCGCCTGGAAATCCTGGCGGAAGCCGAGCAGATCGCGGTTTGCCCACTCGCCGCGCACTTCACCGCCGAGGTGGCGGAACGTGCGCAGACGGCCGAACATGCTGTCGATGCCGAGCTTGATCTCCTGCTCGCCATCGGGATCCGTCTCAACGTCGGGCGGAGAGCCCGGAATGCCGCTCGGCATCGATTCCGTCGAAACGAGCTGGTAGCGGTCACGACGGTGATAGCCCGCATAGAAGCGGCTGGTGATCGTGGTGTCTTCGTCCAGGTACGCGTTGTGGACCACCTGGCCGCGCCAGATTTCACCCGTGTAGGTGTTGAGCCCGGCGGCCGGAGCAAAACAGGTTTTGCAGTGCTTCAGCATGTTGAACTGCTGCTCTGCCAGACCGCCGGCAATCCGCGCCGCGTTCGCCTTGGTGGCCATGGCGGGATCTTCGAAGTCGATCTCCAGCTCGCTGCCGAGGAAGTTCTGCTCGTCGTAGTTGTCCTTTTGCCGGGCATGGATGGCGGAGACCACGAGGTCGGACGATGAGCCCTTCCAGCCGACGGCGCCGTAGAAATCGTTGACCCGCAGCCGCTCGGTATCCCAGGCGCCCTGCACGTCGGCACCGGTGTAAGAGGCGACGAGCCCGACGTTGTCGACCGACTGCCGCGTGTGCACGTGCCAGCGGGCGGAGATGTCGGTGTCGGACTTGCCGTGCACGGTATCGCCGTACTTTATCTTCACCTCGCCGTCGTCCTCGACTTCGATCTCATTGATGGGCGTATACGACCCTGCCTTGGTGCGGGTGAAGCCGATTGCCGAGCTGATCACCGTCTCGTCGGGTCCGAAGGGCGACAGGTTGCGCGAGTTGATGACGCCGAAGTTGTTGTTCGGGCCATGGGTGATGACGGTGCCGCGGATCACCTCGACGCCTTCGGTGCGCTCAACGGGCGCCCAATAGTGCACCGACGGATCGAGCCACAGCGCCAGGTTGACGGTATGGCCGTCCTCCATCACGAGCATCTTGCGCGAGCGGCGCGGTGGAGAGCCGCGCATACCGATGCCGCCGTGGTGGGCCATCGCGTCGTCGTTCACGACGATCACGCCGGGAATGCGGGTCAGCGCCTCGTTGAGGTTGCGCGGACGCTCCTCGGCGATGTCCTGCGGCGTGATGTGCGACGCCGAGCTCGAGAAGCCGTGGAGGTTCGTCGGAATGAGCTGAGCCGGATTGACGGGCGTGCTCGCACTTTCATACGCACGCTCCGCGGCACCGGCGCTGGCGGGCGAGCCATATACCGAGTTGGGGTTCTGCACCTCCTCGATGGGCGCGGCCACAGCGGCGGACGGCGCCTGCGGAGCCGGCGAAACCTGCTTCTTCTTGGCGGCGGACTTCTTCTTGGCTGCAGGCGCAGGCGCGGCCTGCTGCTGGATTACTTCCACCGGGGGAAGCTGTTCAGCGCCCGGCTCCGTTGTTTCCTGTGCGGTCGCAGACGTGGACAACACGGCAATTATTGCGGCTGCGGACGCAGCTGTGACGCGAACGAAACGCATTACTTTTTACTCCCCCCAACCACAGGCGACGACAGCCGCCTGCGGCTAACTCACGCTACGGGGTGAAATCAGCGAAGCGCGCGCAACTCATTGGCAGCATCGCTTTCCCCCTCATCCATTGGTAAGGGAGGGCTTCGGCATCTTGAACGTGAGAGATTGAGAAACGGACTTCCAAACTTGCGCGCACGCGCACGGCAATCTCACGTTGCGGTGTGCCCATTTGGCGACAGAGCCCAGCGCATACCTTTTTGGACGCGGGGAGCGCTGAAAGCTGCAAAACAAAGCGCAATCCGTCGAGAAACGCCGTGCGGAGCGTGGGCTCTAACGGTGGGAAGGACCACCGGATCGTCACGACCGGTGCGGGCGATCGTCCATTGGGGATTGCCTTTCCGCAGATGGACGATTGCGCCGAAAATACGCGCTATTCCTCTTGCGTATTTGCCATCAGGCAGCGGTGACGATGGGAATCCATGCGTCCAAAGTGAGCCCGCCGCCCGGACGGCTGCTCATCCGCATCTCTCCCCCCGTAGCCCAAACACGCTCGCTCATGCCGGCGATGCCGTAGTTGGTTTTGGCGCCTTCCGGCAGGCCGCGCCCGTTGTCGGTGACGATCACATGCACCACGGGCCGCGACGGCTGGCGCAGTGCCGGCGGCGTTTCGTCGGAAAGCGCCGTGCCGACGGAAATATCGATCACGGTTGCGCCAGCGTGGCGCAGGGCATTGGTCAGCCCCTCCTGCACCAGGCGGTAGATGGTGAGCGTGCTCGTTTCATCGCCGGCCGGCAGGTCGTCGTCGACGGCGAGGTTGATCTCCACATCGGCATGGCTCTCGCGCAGCATGGCGATGAGCGATTTCAGCTTCGACTTGAGGCCGTATTCCTCGAGCCCGAGGGGGCGCAGCTTCTGCAGCACGCCACGGTTTATGCGCTGGATGGTCTCCATGCGCTCGACGAGCGTATCGCAGTTCTGAAGCAGCTGCGCACGGTCGTCGGATCCGCGCTGCAGCTCGCCCTTGTGGGCGCGGATGGCGGCGCGGATCGCAAAGAGGTATGGCCCCAGCTCGTCGTGCAGCTCGCGGGCGAGGTCTTTCCGCTCCTCGTCCTGCACGCGAATGATCCGCTGCGCGAGCCGCCGATTTTCGGCAACCGTCGTCTCCAGCGTCGCCGCGAGCCGGTTGAGCTTGCGGCAGATGTCGGAGATTTCCGGCGGCCCGCTCTCGGGAACTGCAACGGCGTAACGGCCAGCCTCCAGAACCATGAGCGCATCGCCGATGCTTTTGATGGGCTTCAGCAGGTGTGCGATCATGATGCTGATGAGGAGTACGGCGGCGACGCCAATGGCCACGCCGCCAAAAGTGAAGCTGAGGATGGAATCCCAGATCTCGGTGGCTTCGTCGGAAAAGCGCGGGGCGATGACGAGGGTGCCGAAATCGTGGCCGTTCACCACCACGGGCACCTCGACGACGGACGACGAGCGTCCGAGCCGCTCCAGCCATGCCGGAGCGTCGCTATGCTCGGTTTCGTCCTCCAGTGCGTGCGGGTGGGTCGGATCGTCGATGCTGTAGATATGGACGTGCCGCAGCTCGCGCAGGCCGTCGAGCAGCACCTTGAGACGCGCGCCCGGGTCCGGCGTGCCCTGCAGGCTCTCGATCGTCGTTTCGACGAACTCCTTGGCCAGCCGCATGATGCTGTCGTTCTCGGCCCGGATGCGCGGCCCGGCCCCCACGATCATCGCCCCGACCAGGATCACCAGCCCCAGGGCCGTCACGGCCACGATCAGCGCATTCAGTCGGAACCGTATTGACATGGCCACCCTTCCCGGCGATCGCTCCCACGGTGGCCAGATTTTCTTCCCGTAATTTGACCGCCGAACTTCCCGCGGCTATTTGTTACAATATATCAGTCTCTGGACAAAGACGAACCATTGCCGTGAAAGTCCTGATCGTTGACGACCATCCCATCGTGTTGTCCGGCTGCCGCGCCCTGCTGGCCGAGGCCGGAGACATGATCATGCTCGAAGCGCGAAACGCCGCGATGGCACAGGATGTTTTTGCCGCCCACAAGCCTGATGTGGCAGTCATCGATATCAACCTTCCCGACGTCTCCGGCTTCGAGCTTGCCCGCCGCATCATGGTGCGCGAGCCCCGCGCCCGCATCATCATGTTCAGCATGAACGACGACCCGATGTTCGCGGCACAGGCGATCGAGGGCGGCGCGAAGGGTTACGTCAGCAAGAGCGACGATCCGCAGACCTTTCTCGATGCCATACGCGAAGTCCATGCCGGGAGGCATTCCCTGCCCCAGGACATGGCCCAGAAGATCGCCTTCCTTCGTAATCAGGGGGATTCGGTGGTGCTCAGCACCCGCGAGCGCGAGGTGCTGCGCCTGCTTGCCAAAGGCAAGAGCATGTCGGAGATCGCAGCGCTCATAAACGTCTCCTACAAGACGGTGGCGACGACGTGCTCGGCACTGCGGGCCAAGTTCAGCGCCCGCACGCCGATGCAGCTCATCCGCATCGCGGTGGAGCAGAAGATCGTCTGATCGGTCGGACATGCCGCATTGAAGCGGCCGGTCGGTTAAGCCTAGAGCTTGATTAAGCTTATGACCCGCCGGTGAATGGATTAGCACCGCTGCAGGGACAGCGGATGGGTGATCTTGGCGTGACCGACAACCTGCAAACTCCATCACAGGGCGGCTCCGGCTTCGGGGCGGCAGTCTCTTCCGGCGAAGCGGGGGGCGCCGCGGCCCAGCCCGGCTACGCGCGGTACGACATCATCACGCTCGCCCGCCTGCGCGATTATCAGTCCGAAATCGAGCGCGCCTCGGCGCTCCTGTGCAAAGTGCAGCCCGATCTCATCGCGGGCGAGACGCTGCCCGTCAATGCCGTGGAAAGGCCGCGCTCCCGCTGGCCATTCATCCTCACCGTCAGCGCCACGGTGCTGTTCTGGGTCAGCCTCGCGTGGGGCCTCGCGACGCTGTTCTGAAGGACCTGGACTATTTCGAAGGACGCCGTTCGGCGGGACGCGCCCACGCACAGCGCGCGCAAGCCGCACGCAATCTATTGCCGCACACCCGCGAAGTGGTGCTAGCCTTCCGGCAACATTCCAGGAGGCCCGAGATGTTCACCCGGCGGCAGGCAATAGGCACTATCGGCTCAGCGGCGGTATCCTTCGCGGCACCCGCAGCCTTCGCGCATACCTATCCCACCGTGACGCTACACAAGGACCCCAGTTGCGGCTGCTGCACCGACTGGGGCAAGCACATCGAAGCGGCCGGCTTTCCCGTTACCGTCATCAATTCACCGAACGTCAAGGCGCTGAAGCGGCAGGTGGGCGTGCCGCAGGACCTTGCCGGGTGCCATACCGCAGAGGTCTCCGGCTACATCCTCGAAGGGCATGTGCCCGTCGCCGCGTTGCAGCGCCTCATCGATGAGCGCCCCGACGCCATCGGTCTTGCCGTTGCCGGCATGCCGGCCGGATCGCCGGGCATGGGCGGCAAGCCCGAAGCTTACGATGTCGTGCTGTTCACACCTACATCGCGCTCGGTCTACGGACGCTTCAAAGGTGCCGAGAGGATCGGCTGACGCGTCGACGCTGGCGCGCCGATGCACGCAGTCAGAGGTCAGTGCGCGTTGCGGTAAGCCGTGGGTGAGAGCACCGTCCACAACAGGATGATGAAGTCGCGCGAAAGCGACCAGTGCTCGATGTAGAACAGGTCGTACTCGACGCGCTTTTGCATCTTGTCCTGCGTGTCGGTCTCGCCGCGCACACCGTGCACCTGCGCCCATCCCGTGATACCCGGCTTGACGTTATGGCGCCGCGCATAGCGGGCGATGATGTGCTCGTATTCGCGGTTGTGGGATAGCGCGTGCGGGCGCGGCCCCACGAGCGACATCTCACCTTTCAGCACATTGAAAAGCTGCGGCAGCTCATCGAGGTTCGAGGCCCGCAGCCAGCGCCCGACGCGCGTGACGCGCGGATCGCCCCGGGTCGCCTGCTTCACGACGGGCCCGTCGTCGAGCGTTACCATGGTGCGGAATTTGATGATGCGGAACGGATTCTGGTTGAAGCCGTAGCGCCGCTGCAGGAAGAACACCGGCCCGGGACTGTCGAGCTTGATCAGCAGTGCGATGACGAGCAGCAGCGGCGCGAGCAGCACGAGCCCCACAGTCGACAGCACCACGTCGAAAAGGCGCTTCTGCACCAGCTCGAGGCGCGACAGCGGCAGGCGCACGAGCTGCAGGCTCGCGATCGGCCCCAGGCGTGCGAGCTGCGCGTTGCTGTATTTCTCGAAGACATACCCCGGCAACAGGTGGATTTCCGCCGGCAGACTCAGCAGCGCCTCGATGCAACCGTCGACGACGGACTGCTCCGACCACGGCGTCACGATGAAGACCGCATCGGGCTCGAGCTGGCGAATGCTGGGAATGACAGAAGCCAGCTCCCGCTGCAGCGCGCGCTGGCGTTCCCCGGTCGAGCCCGACAGCACACCGGCGCTCAGGAAACGGCAGCCGACAATCTCGATGCCGCCGCGGCGCGGCCGGTGCTCGGAGAGAAAGCGTTCGATCTGCCCGGCGTTGCCGATGAGAAAGACGCGCTTCGTCGCGATCATGTTCTTGCCGGTGGAGCGGCGCACGATCTTGACGGCGAGGTACCGCAGGAACAGCAGCGCCAGCAGGCCGGAAGCGTAATAGAGCAATAGCCAGCCGCGTGAGTAGACCTCCGTCACCTTGCCGATGAAGGCGACGAGCAGCAGACAGATGAAGGTGACGTTCCAGAGCTGAAGCGTGCGCCGCGCATGGGGGGCGACGCTCAAGAAATGACTGAGCTGATATTCGCCGCGGAACAGGTTGGAGATCACAACCACCGTCGCGATGACGCCGCCGATCCTCAGGAACGACGGCACATCGCCCGGCGCACCGTATACGAGCTGATGGTAAACGACGCCGGTCACCACCGACAGCGCGACGATGCACAGCACGTCGCCGATGACGATAGCGATCGACATCGCCTCGCCGATGAGCCGCTTACGCCGCCGCAACTGGCTGTCTGCACCGGAACGGGAAATAAGAGTGTGGCTCATTTCGGCAAGCGCTGTCCCCTACGCCCTCCATTCCGTCGTCCGGAAGGGAGGCGCACCTATTGGAGCGCTATGTGAAGCAAGGATCGTGCCGGTAGAGCGCGCAAATGCCGGCATCTGCCGCCGGTGTCTAACCGATCTGTGCGGCAGCGACGGTAAGGTTAAAGCGGCAGTGGAAGGCGAGCACGTGGTCGGAGGCGCGCCGGCCCTCGCCCCGTTCTCAAGCGGCTTGCAGGGCCTGGGCGACCGTGGCGAGGATGGTGTCGGCGCAATAGGGTTTGTCCACGCGCAGGTGGCCGCGATCGGCGGTTCGCAAGCCCATCTCCCCATAGCCCGTGGCGAAGATGAAGGGCGTGCCGGCGCTCTTGAGGGAATCCGCGACGGCAGCCGACGTGCGGCCCGAGCCGAGGTTCACGTCCAGCACCGCGACGTCGATCTCGTTGCCCGCAATGAGCGAGGCCGCCTGATCGGCATCGTGCGCCGGGCCGATCACCGTGCAGCCGGCCTCCTCGAGGATGTCCACCAGCACCATGGCGATCAGCGGCTCGTCCTCGAGCACCAGCACCCGCTTGCCTGCCAGTACGTCGATCATGCTCTCATCATTTCTAACGGAAGTGCCAGCTCGCATTTGAAACCCGTGCGCAGATATTCGCAGGTGTAAGCGGCGCCCGACTGCGCCGCCAGCGAAGACAAAAGGCGCGAGCCGAAACCCTTGTGGTTCGGCTTGCTGACCGGCGGCCCCCCCTGCTCGCTCCAGGCGAGCCGGAGTCGCGCCGTGGGTGTCGACGGCTCGACCTGCCAGGAAAGATCGACCCGTCCATCGCTGTTCGCGAAGGCTCCGTGCTTGACGGCGTTGGTGACGAGCTCGTGCAGGGCCAACGTCACCGAGAGCGCATCGCGGGACGACAGTAGCGCATCCTGTCCGGAGAGCGATATACGCTGCGAGGCCTGCAGCCCCCGGTGGGGTGCAAAAGTGCTTTCCAGGATATCGCGCAGGTTGGCGCCTTCCCAGCTCGTGCGCGTCAGAAGATTGTGACAGGTCGCAAGCGCCTGGATGCGTGACAGAAAACGCTCCCGGTCGGTGCCGTGGCCGCTATTGAGGCTTTGCATCGCGATCGCCTGCACGGTCGTCAGCATATTCTTGACGCGGTGGTTGAGCTCCTGGATCAGCAGCGCCTGGGCTTCCTCGGCGCGCTTGCGCTCCGTGATGTCCAGGGTGAGCCCGGCGAGGCAGTCGGCGTGTCCGTCCGAACCGGCGATGAAGCGTCCCTGGTCGCGCACCCAGCGCACCGCGCCATCGGGGCGCCGGATGCGGAACTCGGCTTCATAGACGCCGCGCGTCTCCACCGCCTTGCGCCATGCTGCGGTCACGGCTTCGCGGTCGTCCGGATAAATCTCGTGCAGGCGCTCCTCCACCGAAGCGGTGGATTCTTCCGCCTCCAGCCCCATGATGGCATTGAAGCTCGCATCCCGCTGGCTGATCTGGGTCGACAGATCACGCCGCCACGTACCCATGCGCGCCGCGCTCAGCGCCTGGCGCAGCCGGTCCTCGCTCTCGCGCAGCCGCTCGGTCGAATGCTCCAGCTCAGCGGTACGCTCCGCGACGCGACGCTCCAGATCGGCTGCAAGCTCCTCGAGCTGCCGGTTCTTGCGGTAGAGGTCGGTGAAGATGCGCACCTTCGCGCGCAGGATCTCCGGGATCACCGGTACGGGAACATAGTCTACCGCGCCGGTCTTGTAGCCGCGGATACGGTCGAAGTCCGTCACCTGGATCGCGGAGATGAAGATGATGGCCATCTTCTCATAGCGTGGATGGCCGCGGATCATTTCCGCGAGCTGGAAGCCATCGAGGTCCGGCATGCAAACATCGATCAGCACCACCGCCACGTCGTTTTTCAGGAGCGCGGACAGCGCCTCCCCGGCGGAGTTGGCCTTGATCAGATTCTCGCCCAGCTCCCCGAGGATCACCTCGTAGCTCAGAAGCTTTGCGGGCTGATCGTCGACCAGCAGAATGTTAACGGGTTCCCGTGCGCCCATCGCCACCCCCTTCTAGCGATGCAGCCAGGTCCGCAGCGCGGCCAGCAGCTGCTCGGTATTGACAGGCTTGGCGAGGTAGTCGGTGGCGCCCGCCTGCAGGCATTTCTCGCGGTCACCTTTCATCGCTTTCGCCGTCAGCGCAACGATGGGCAGGCGGCCCCAGCGCCCGTCGGCGCGGATGGCCTGCATCGTCTCGTATCCATCCATGTCTGGCATCATAATGTCCATGAGAACGATGGAGACGTCGGGTGATGCCGATAGGCTTTCGATCGCCTCCTTGCCGGTGGTTGCGGTCAGAACGCGCATACCCCGTCGCTCCAGAACGCTGCTAAGGGCGAAAATGTTGCGCGCATCGTCGTCGACCAGCAGTACGGTTCGATCGACGAGGTCGTCGTCGCAGGCATGCAGGCGCTCCAGCATGCGCTGTTTCTCCCGCGGCAGATCCCCCACGACCCGGTGCAGGAACAGCGCCGTTTCATCGAGCAGCCGCTCCGGCGACTCGACACCTTTAACCACGACGCTGCGTGCCATGTTGTGGAGGCGGGCGTCTTCCTCGGCGGAAAGCTCCCGCCCGGTGAAAACGACCACGGGAATGCCGACCAGGGTCTCGTCCCGCGCCATCGCGTCGAGCACCGCGAAGCCCGTCATATCCGGCAGCTTGAGATCGAGCACGACGCAGTCAACGGGGTTGGCGCGCATGTAGTTGAGCGCCTCCTGACCGTAAGAGACGGTGACGATATCGATGTCGTCGTGCCCCAGCAGCTCGCGGATGCTCATTTGCTCCGCTTCGTTGTCCTCCACCACGAGCAGCTGGCGCCGGCGCGGTAGCGCGAACGTCTTGAGGCGCGCCAACGCCTCGCGCAGCCCATCGACGCTGGTCGGCTTGGTGTGGAAGGCGAAGGCACCCTGCGCCAGTCCGTGCTGCCGGTTCTCATCGACCGTGACCATCTGCACCGGGATGTGCCGCGTCACCGGGTTCTGCTTCAGCTGGCTCAAGACGCTCCAGCCGAGCATGTCGGGCAGGAACACGTCGAGCGACACGGCATCGGGATTGAACTCGGTCGCCAGTGTCAGCGCGTCCGCGCCGCGCTGTGCGACAACCACCTTGAAGCCGTTGTCGTGCGCCAGCTCCATGATGGTGCGCACATAGTGCGGATCGTCCTCCACGACGAGCAACACGGCCTCACCGGGGTTGAGATTGTCGCGGTCGTCGGCAATCCGCTCGGGAATGCGCTCCGGCGGACGGATGGCCTGGGTCTCCCCTGTGGCCGTCGCGGGCAACGCCAGCTCGGGGCCGTCCTCCTTCGCCACCGTCAGGGCGCCAATGTACTTCTGCGGCAGGAAGAGCGTGAACGTGGAGCCGACCCCGGGCGTCGAACGCAACTGGATCTCGCCGCCGAGCAGCGCGGCCAGCTCGCGGCTGATCGCAAGCCCGAGGCCCGTGCCGCCGTATTTGCGGCTGGTCGAAGCGTCCGCCTGTTGGAAGGCCTCGAAGATGATCTTCTGCTTCTCCGGCAGAATGCCGATGCCCGTATCGGAGACCTCGAAGGCGACGACGCTCGATGCGTGGCTGAGGATCGGGTGCTCGGGGTTCCACCCGCTGGTGGCGACCGACGCGGAAAGGCGCACACCGCCTTCGGTGGTGAACTTGAACGCGTTCGAGAGCAGGTTCTTCAGAACCTGCTGCAGGCGCTTTGAATCGGTGACGATGGTCGATTCCAGCAGCGGATCGATCGAGAGCGTGAAATCGAGCTCGCGCGTATCCGCCATGTGCCGGAAGGGCCGTCCCACGGTGTCGAGCAGGTTCGAGACATAGAGCTCCTCGGCATCGACCGACACGGTTCCGGATTCGATCTTCGACAGGTCGAGAATGTCGGAGATGAGATTGAGCAGATCGCTGCCCGCGCCGTGAATGGTGCGCGCGAACTCCACCTGCCGGTCGGAGAGGTTGCCGTCGGCGTTCTCGCTGAGCTGCTGGCCGAGGATGAGGATCGAATTGAGCGGCGTGCGCAGCTCGTGGCTCATGTTGGCGAGAAATTCCGACTTGTATTTCGAAGTGAGCGCCAGCTCCGTCGCCTTCTCTTCCAGCGCGCGGCGGGCGTGCTCGATCTCCTGGTTCTTCGCCTCCACCTCGACGTTGCGCTCGGCGAGCTGCTGCGCCTTCTGCTCAAGCTGCTCGTTCGTCTTCTGCAGCTCGCGCTGCTGCGCCTGCAGCTCGGCGGCCAGCTCCTGGCTCTGCTTGAGCAGGCCTTCCGTCTGCATCGTCGCCTCGATCGAGTTGAGCACGATGCCGATGCTGGCCGTGATCTGCTCCAAGAGGCTCAGGTGCGCCTTGTCGAACTCATAGAGCGAGGCAACGGCGATCACCGCCTTGAGATTGTCTTCGAAGGTGACTGGCAGCACCACGATATTACGCGGCAGGGCTTCCACCAGCGACGGCCCGACGCGCACAGCGTTCTGCGGGATGTCGGTGATGAGGATGCGCCGCTTCTCCACGGCGCACTGGCCGATGAAGCCGTCGCCGAGCTCGATCCGCTTCGGGTAGCCGCGCTCGGGGTGGTCAGCGTACTTGCCGAGCAACTTCAGGTGCGGATCGCCGTCATTCACCATCTGGTAGATGACGCCCTGGTGGCCGCGCACCAGCGGCACCAGCTCGGACAGAAGCACGCTGCCGACGGTCGAAAGATTGCGCTGGCCCTGCAGCATGCCGGTGAAGCGGGCGAGGTTCGTTTTCAGCCAGTCCTGATCGGTATTACGCTCCGTCGTGAGGCGCAGGTTGTCGATCATGGTGTTGATGTAATCTTTCAGCTCCGCCACCTCGCCGCGGGCATCGACCTGGATCGAACGCGTCAGGTCGCCCTTGGTCACGGCGGTCGTCACCTCGGCGATCGCGCGCACCTGGTTGGTGAGGTTGTCGGCGAGGAGGTTCACGTTGCCGGTGAGGTCCTTCCACGTGCCTGCAGCACCCGGCACGTTGGCCTGGCCGCCGAGACGGCCCTCGACACCCACCTCGCGCGCCACCGTCGTCACCTGATCGGCGAAGATGGCGAGGGTGTCGGTCATGTCGTTGATCGTCTCGGCGAGCGCCGCCACCTCGCCCTTCGACTTCACCGTGAGCTTTTGCTTCAGGTCGCCGTTGGCGACGGCCGTCACGACCTTGACGATGCCGCGCACCTGCTCGGTGAGGTTGGCGGCCATGACATTCACGGTGTCGGTGAGGTCTTTCCACGTGCCGGCGACACCCGGCACCTGCGCCTGACCGCCGAGCTTGCCTTCCGTGCCCACCTCGCGCGCGACGCGCGTCACCTCCGAGGCGAACGCGTTGAGCTGGTCCACCATGGTGTTGATGGTGTTCTTCAGCTCGAGGATTTCGCCCTTCACGTCGACAGTGATCTTGCGCGAAAGGTCGCCGCGCGCCACGGCCGTCGTCACCTCGGCGATGTTGCGCACCTGCCCGGTGAGGTTGCCGGCCATGGAATTGACCGAGTCCGTAAGGTCTTTCCACGTACCCGCCGCGCCCGGCACGATGGCCTGGCCGCCGAGCTTGCCTTCCGTGCCCACCTCGCGCGCCACGCGCGTCACCTCGGCCGCGAAGGAGCGCAACTGCTCCGTCGTCGTGTTCAGCGTTTCCTTCAGCAGCAGAAGCTCGCCGCGCACGTCGACGGTGATCTTCTTCGAGAGATCGCCGCCGGCGATGGCGGTCGCCACCTCGGAAATATTACGCACCTGCGCGGTGAGGTTCGACGCCATCAGGTTGACGTTGTCGGTGAGGTCCTTCCAGGTACCCGCAGCACCCGGCACCTGCGCCTGTCCGCCGAGCTTGCCTTCCGTGCCCACCTCGCGCGCCACGCGCGTCACCTCCGAGGCGAAGCCGTTGAGCTGGTCCACCATGGTGTTGATGGTCGCCTTCAGCTCGAGGATCTCGCCCTTCACGTCGACGGTAATGCGTTTCGAAAGGTCACCGCGCGCAACGGCCGTCGTCACGTCGGCGATGTTGCGCACCTGCGTCGTGAGATTGCCGGCGAGAAGGTTCACGTTGTCGGTGAGGTCCTTCCACGTACCGGCGACACCCGGCACGTTGGCCTGACCGCCGAGCCTGCCT
>Ga0180223_1000817_pt1 | contig 31497 bp, 23 predicted proteins | sample eDN5th30CKraftOP_FD_151337 | JGI IMG/M metagenome (GOLD analysis project Ga0180223, IMG submission 151337) | Enriched Organic Plus compost microbial communities from Emeryville, California, USA - eDNA 5th pass 30_C Kraft OP (version 2) (version 2) ... | reverse complement strand
GCCCTGCATCTGCTGGGCGAGGTTCTGGCCGCCGCGGCGCAGCGCGTCGATGGCCTTGCCCTGGGCGTCGAGCGCCTCGCCGCCATTGCCCTGGCCGAGCTGCTTCTCGGCCTCGCGCATCGCCTCCTCGGCCTCGTCGAGCTCGCCGTTCTGCGGCGCGCCCATGCCGCGCATCCGCCGCTGCAGGTCCTGCAGGCGCTCGCGCAGGGCCTGCTGGCGCTGGGAGAGGCCCTGCCCCTGGCCGTTCTGGCCCTGGATGCCCTCGCCACCTTCGCCATCCTCGCCCTGGTCGCCCGGCTGCTGGCCGGGCTGACGTCCGCGCTGGCCGCGTTGCCCCTGCTGGCCCTGCTGACCGCGCTGGCCGGGACGGGCCTGCTGCTGACCGGGGCGCTGGCCGCGCTGGGCCTCCCCTTGCCGGTTCTGCTCGTTCCGGTAGGTCTCGTCGCGCAGGTTCTGCTGGTCGCGCGTCATCCGGTCGAGATCGCCCAGCGCCTGGTTCATCTGGTTCTGGCGCGGATCGCCCTGGCCGGGGCGCGCCATCTGCAGATTGTTGAGCATCCGGTTGAGCTCTTCCATCAGGCGCTGCGCTTCGGCCATGTCGCCGCGCTTCGACAGTTCCTCGATGCGGTCGAGCATGTTCTGCAGGTCGCGCGGCGTCACCGTGCGGAAATTCTCGGGCAACTGCGCCTGGTTCTGCTCGCCGTTCTGCTGCTGGCGCATCATCTGCTCGGCGAGCTGGCGCATATAGTTGTCCATCGCCCGCCGCATCTCCTCGGTGAGCTTCCTGATATCCTCCTCGGAAGCACCGCGCTCCAGCGCCTGCTGGAGGTTCTCCTGCGCCTGCCGCAGCGCCCGCTCGGCGTCGGACATGTCGCCGTCCTCGAGCTGGAGGGCCATCGCCCACATCATCTCCGCGACCTCGCGCAGGGCGTCGTCGCCGCCGGCCTTGCGCAGCCGCTCGGTCAGCATGCGCATGCCGAGATAGGTGCCCATCTCCTTCATGAACAGCTCGGGCTCGATCATCAGCGCGTCCATGGCGAGCTGCACCTTGGAGCGGTCATCGACATTCATCACCAGCTTGCGCCGCTGCTCGACCAGCGCCTTGGCCAGTGGGTTGGTGAAGGTGCGCTGCGGCAGCACGACCTCGACCGGCTGGCTGCGCCCCTCCTGCCCGGCCTCGTCCCTTGCGATCAGCACCATGCGCACCTTGGCGCCGGCCCAGGGATGCGCCGAGAAGTCGACGCTGCCCTTCAATTCCTCCTCGCCGGTGGCCGAAGGCGGCACAGCGAGGTTCTGTTTCGGCGGCTCGACCAGCGAGCGCCCGCCGGCCGCGGCATCGGGGCGCGAGACGCCGACCTCGATCGAGGCCAGCCCGTAATCGTCCTTGGCCTTGTAGCTGATGCTCAGACCGCCTGACTGCCCGCCGACGATCGGCTTGGGCGGGTCGGTGAAGGCGATGGTCGGCGGCTGGTCGGGAATGGCGGTGATGTCGAGCGTGGTGCCCGGCGCGCCGCTGCCGGTGAGCCTGAGCGTGCCGTTGCCGGCGAGGATATAGCGCTTCTCCAGCACGGCCTGCTGCGGGTCGCTCGCCGGCGCCTGACGTGCGGCGCCCGCCTCGCCTTCCTTCTCGGCCGGCTTGGCTTCGAGCTTGCCGGTGGTGACGACGTCCATGTTGGTCTTGCCGGCGACGCGCACGACGATGACCGATTTCTCCGGCGCGCTCAGCTTCGGACTCGCGAGCCTGGCGAAGTCGATCAGGATCGGCGGCAGCCTCGTATAGGCCGGCGGGTCGATCCAGGCGTCGATGCGGGTCGAGGGCGAGGAGCCGGGCGGCCCCTGCCAGTCGAAGGCGGCGGAGAGGCGCTGCGTCGCCTCCGGCCCGGCGACGAAGAAGGCGGCGATGGCGGCGAGCAGCGGCACCGCGCGCAGCGCCCGCCGGTCATGCACCGCCATCCGCGGATGCGGCAACTCGACCTTGAGCGCCGACACCTGCCGGCTCTGGCGCTCGACATGCAGCTTCCACAGCGCCTGCGACACCGGATCGCTGGCGCCGACCGCGAGGCTATCTTCCAGCGCCGAAGCCGGGCGATGCCCGCCGGCGAAGGCGCGGTCGAGCCGCGTCAGCGCCTCGCGATGCGTCGGCGGAACGAGGCGGGCGACATGCCAGAGTCCGGCGAGGAAGGCGGCGGCGAAGCCGAGGACGCCGGCGATCCGCCCGTACCAGGGCAGATGCGTCCACAGCCCGAACCAGGACAGCGCGAGGAAGGCGAGGACGATGCCGAGCGGCAGCCAGAGCCGCGGCCACAGCCTCTCCCAGCCGAGCGAAACCCGCGAGGCCAGCGCGAGACGGCTCAGCCGCTGCCGGACGCCGTCGATCCTGTCGGGCGCCCCGCGGCGCTCTGCCTCGCTCATGCCATCGCTCCGGGCAGCCCCCATTTCCATGTGAAATCGCCTGATCCGGTCAGGCTAACACGGGAATGTGGCATTGCCAGTCCCCGGGCCGGCCTTTGCACCGCGCTCGACGTTTCGTGAACAGCGGGCGGCGTCACGCCCGGCCCCGCTCCGGGCAACCGAGACCGCCGGTCACGAGCTTCCCGGATCAAGCCCGGGAATGACGCTGGAATTCACGCGAACCACGCCGGAGCCCGGTCCAGCCCGATCAGCTCCTCATAGCTCTGGCGCGGGCGGGTGACGGCGTATTGGTCGCCCTTGACCAGGACCTCGGCGACCAGCAGGCGCTGGTTGTAGGTCGAGGACATCGAGGCGCCATAGGCGCCGGCGGTCATGAAGGCGACGAGATCGCCCTGCCTGAGCTGTGGCAGCACCCGCCCGGTGGTGAAGGTGTCGCCCGATTCGCAGATCGGCCCGACCACGTCATAGGCGACCTCAGGCGCATCCGCCGGCCGCTCATCGACCGGCCAGATCTCGTGATAGGCCTCGTACATCGCCGGCCGGACAAGGTCGTTCATCGCCGCGTCGACGACGAGGAACTGCCTGGTCGGCCGCGGATTGAGATGCAGCACCCGCGTCAGCAGGATGCCGGCATTGCCGACGATCAGCCGGCCCGGCTCGAAGCCGAGCTCGACGTCGAGTCCCTTCGTCACCCGCCCGACCATTTGCGCATAGGCCTCGATCAGGCTGGGCCCGTAATCGAAGGTCTTGGGGATGTCGTAGGGAATGCCGAGCCCGCCGCCGAGGTCGAGCCGCTCGACGCGGTGCCCCTCGGCCTTCAGCTCACCGACCAGCGCGACCATCTTGGCATAGGCTGCCTCGAAGGCGTCGATCTCGCGGATCTGGCTGCCGATATGGACGGCGAGCCCCATGATCCGCACGCCCGGCAGGTTGGCCGCCCGCGCATAGAGCCGCCCCACCTCCTCGAAGGAGACGCCGAACTTGTTCTCGGACGAGCCCGTCGTGATCTTGGCATGGCCGCCGGCGCCGATATCGGGATTGACCCGGAACACCGCCTCCTGCCGCCTGCCGAGCGAGGCGGCGACCCTGGAGAGCAGGTCGAGCTCGCTCTCGCTCTCGATATTGACCTGGTAGATCCCGGCCTCGACGGCGAAGCGCAGTTCCTGCTCGCTCTTGCCGACGCCGGAGAACACGATCTTGTCTGCCGGGATGCCGGCGGCGAGCGCCTTGCGCACCTCGCCTTCCGAGACCGTGTCGATGCCGGCGCCGAGCGCCCCCAGCGTCTTCAGCACGCCGAGATTGCCGTTCGCCTTCATCGCATAGAAGACATGCGCCTTGCCGGCCGGCGCGGCCTGCTTCACCGCCGCCTCGAACAGCTTGTAGTGCCGCTCGATCGTCGCCGTCGAATAGACATAGACCGGCGTGCCGACCTCGGCCGCGATCCGCTTGAGATCGACGCCCTCGGCATGGAGAGAGCCGTCGCGATAGGCGAAATGATGCATGGGAACGAACCCTGAGAAGGCCGACTGGAACCGCTCCGCCATCCCGGATGGAGCGTGATGAATTGCGGGACCGAAGCCCCCGCCCCCCCCGCCGGCAAAGGCTCCGGCATGGATCCCGGGCCGCCCTTCGGTCGCAGCGAATGACCGGCGGGCGAGGGAGTCGCTACATCAGCGGATCGAGCAGGAACGGCTTGTCCGGCACGGCGATCGCCTTGTTCGCCTTGGCCGGCTTGGCCAGCACCGAGGTCTGGCCATAGCTCGAGACGTCGTTGGCGTCCTCTCCGCCGATCTGGTTGTCGGGAAGGTCGACCGCGCCGGTGACGTTCGGCGGCGGCTCGAGGGGCCCCTTGCGCCCGCAGGCCGCGAGCGCCACGCCGAGCAGGCCGACGACCAGGAGGGTGCGGCCGAATTTCAGTCGGGAATCAAGCACGAAAACGAACCCTCGGGCGAAACGTGGCGGGACCTTAGCGGAGGATGCGGCGGAGTGCGAGCGCTTGTGACGGGGGAGCCGCCATCCCGGACGAAGCGCAGCGGAAATCCGGGACGACGAAGCGGTTCGGCTGCGAACTAACCCTTCGCGAGCTGTTTCAGCCAGCGCCGCGCCTGCTTGCGGACATTGGCCGGGGCCGTGCCGCCATAGCTGACGCGGCTCTTCACCGACTGGTCGACGCCGAGCACGGCGAAGACGGCCTCGGTGATCTGCGGCTCGACGCCTTGCATCTCGGCGAGCGAGAGCTTCTCCAGCCCGACCTTCTTCTCCGAGGCGATGGCGACGAGCCGGCCGGTGACGTGATGCGCGTCGCGGAACGGCATCTTCAGCACCCGCACCAGCCAATCGGCAAGGTCGGTCGCGGTGGCGTAGCCGGCGCCGGCCGCCTTCTTCATCGCCTTGAGGTCGGGCTGCATGTCGCGGACCATGCCGGTCATCGCGGCGAGGCAGAGCGACAGCGTCTGGAGGGCGTCGAAGGTGCCTTCCTTGTCCTCCTGCATGTCCTTGGAATAGCTGAGCGGCAGCCCCTTCATCAGGGTCAGCATAGCCTGCAGCGCGCCGAAGACGCGCCCGGCCTTGCCGCGCACCAGCTCGGCCGCGTCCGGGTTGCGCTTCTGCGGCATGATCGAGGAGCCGGTCGAGAAGGCGTCGGAGAGCCTGACGAAGCCGAATTGCGGCGTCGCCCAGAGCACGATCTCCTCGGCCAGCCGCGAGAGATGCATGGCGCAGATCGAGGCGGTGGAGAGCGTCTCCAGCACGAAATCGCGATCCGAGACCGAATCGAGCGAGTTCGCCGTCGGCCGGTCGAAGCCGAGCGCCTTCGCCGTCATGTGCCGGTCGATCGGGAAGGAGGTGCCGGCGAGCGCGGCGGCGCCGAGGGGGCATTCGTTGAGGCGGGCGCGGGCATCGCGGATGCGGCTGCGGTCACGGCCGAGCATCTCGACATAGGCCAAGAGATGATGGCCGAAGGTGACCGGCTGCGCCGATTGCAGATGGGTGAAGCCCGGCATCACGGCGCCGGCATAGGTATCGGCCTTCTCGGCCAGCGCGAGCTGGAGATCGGCCATCTGGGCGTCGAGCTCGTCCAGCGTGTCGCGGACCCAGAGCCGCATGTCGGTCGCGACCTGGTCGTTGCGCGAGCGGGCGGTGTGCAGGCGGCCGGCGGCGAGGCCGATCTTGTCCTTGAGATTGGACTCGACGTTCATATGGACGTCTTCGAGCGCCCGCGAGAAGGTGAACTGGCCGCTCTCGATCTCGCCTTCGACCTGCTTCAGGCCGGCCGTGATCGTTGCGACATCGTCCTTCGTCAGAATGCCGGTTTCGGCCAGCATGGCGGCATGGGCCAGCGAGCCGCGGATGTCCTGGCGCCAGAGCTTCCGGTCGAAATCGATGGAGGCGTTGATCTCCTCCATGATGGCGTCGGGACCTGTGGCGAAACGCCCACCCCACATGCGATTGCTCACGACGGTCTTTCCTGCTTTTGAGGACGCGCGATGACGCCTGGAAAAAAGATCGGACTGGCCCTCGGGGTCGTGGCGGCGCTCGGCCTCGCAGGCGTGGCAGCCTTCTACTCCGGGCTGGGCGATGCCGGCAACGGATCATGCAGCGCGGCCGCCAAGACGGCAGCGCGCATGGGGCCGCTGGCGAAGGGCGAGGTCGCCGCGGTCGAAATCCGCTCCCGCCCGGAGCCCGCTCCCGAACTCTCCTTCACCGGCCCGGACGGCAAGCCGCTGACGCTCGCCGACTTCAGGGGCAGGACCGTTCTGGTCAATCTCTGGGCGACCTGGTGCGCGCCCTGCCTGAAGGAGATGCCGGCGCTCGACGCCCTCGAAAAGGCGATGGGCGGACCCGATTTCGCCGTCGTCGCGATCAACATCGACACGCGCAACCTCGACAAGCCCAAGGCCTGGCTCGCGGAGAACAGGGTCACGGCCCTGCCCTTCTATGGCGATCCGCAGGCCGCGACCTTCCAGGCCCTGCGCAAGGCCCACAAGGTCGAGGGCATGCCGGTCAGCATCATCGTCGATGGATCCGGCTGCGAGCTCGGCATCATCCAGGGCCCGGCCGACTGGGCGAGCGCCGATTCGAAGGCGCTGATGGGCGCCGCCGCCGGTCGCCCCTGATCGCCCCTTCGACCGGCCGACGAATTCTTGTCGCATTGCGGCGCTCTGCTGTGCGCAGCAGCAGAGGAAAGGATCGGACATGACGGGCGCAAGGAACCGCAAGGCCGGGCTCGGGCGGCCGCGTCTCGCCGCACTGGCATTGGTCGCCCTGCTGGCGGCCGCCCCCGCCGGCGCGCAGGAACGCAAGCCCGTCGCGGGGACCAGCGTCTCGCTCGCCGCGCCGAAGGGCTTCGAGCCCGCGACCGGCTTCGCCGGGCTGATGAACAAGGCGACGCAGGCGAGCGTGCTCGTCGTCGAGCTGCCGGCCGAGGCCCACGCCCAGCTCTCGGCCCTGTTCGAGAACGCCGAGGCGGCCAAGGCGGGCTTCGCCCGCCAGAACGTCACCATCGCCGCGCTCGACCGGGTCGATGTCGGCGGCGAGAAGATCCCGCTCCTCACCGGCTCGCAAATCGCGCCCAATGGCGGCGCCTTCGACAAGTGGATCGCCCTGTTCAAGGGCGAGAAGACGGTGATGCTCACCGTGCAGGCGCCCAAGGCCGCCAAGCTCGCCCCCGCGACGGTCAAGACGATGATCGCCTCGGTCTCGCTGGGCAAGGAGCCCTCGCTCGACGACAAGCTCGCCGCCCTGCCCTTCGCCATCAAGCCAGCCGCCCCCTTCCGCGTCATCGACACCATCGGCGGCTCCGGCGCGCTGCTCACGGTCGGCGACCGGGACACGGATCCCTCGGGCACGCAGCCTCTGATGGTCGTCGCCTACCAGACCTCGGCGCCGGTGAAGCCGGGGCAGGAGGAGGCGCTCTCCGAGACGCTGCTCAAGGGTACCCACAATCTCGAGAACGCCACCATCGCCGAACGCCGGCACCTGCCCTTCGCCGGCGGCGACGGCATGCTGCTGCGCGGCGGCTTCAAGCACCCCAGCGGCGCCGACAAGGCCTTCGCGCAATATCTCGCCATCGGCCCGGATGGCCGCTTCGTCCGCCTGATCGTGATGGCGGACGAAAGCGCGATGCCGCAGCTCCAGCCGGCCATCGACCGGACCGTGGCAAGCATCGCCTTCACGGCGAAGTAGCCGCCGCGCCTCCGCAGGCGGCCGCTCGGCCCCGCGCTATTCCGATTGGCGCGGCACGCCGGCACGGGTAAAGGCATATCCATGCGCTATACGATCGGCCTCGCCACCACCTTCCACGACCCCGCCATCGCGATCATCGGCCCCGACGGCGAGGTCCTCTTCGCCGAGGCGACCGAGCGCTACCTGCAGTACAAGCGCGCACCGAACTGCGAGCCCGATTCGGCGCCGCGCATGGAAGCTCTGCTGAAGCGCTACATCCCGACGGATGCCGAGGTCGCCATCGCCACGAGCTGGGGCGAGGAGTTCACCGGCTTCCTCGACCAGATGGCGCGCGCCGGCTCCTTCACGCTCGACGCCCTGCTCAGGCTCTCGCCCGAGCTCAACCGCTCGCTGGTGCCCGAGCGCACCGAGCGCGCCCTGATCGCCTCGCTCCATCTCGGCCAGCAGCGCGCCGGCATGGGCGTGCTGCTCGGGCTCGACCGCGCCTATGGCAAGGCCAATGTCACTGGCCTGAAACGCTACGGCCACCATCTCAGCCACGCCGCCTATGCCTGCTGGTCCTCGCCCTTCGACAACGCCGCCTGCCTCGTCGTCGACGGCATGGGCGAGACCGGCGCCTCGGCCATCTTCGCCCTGGAGAACGGCAAGCTGCGCGAGGTGAAGCGCCATCGCGGCCGGGAATCGATCGGCTTCTATTTCGGGCTCGTCACCGACCTCGCCGGCTTCGACCAGGCCAAGGGCGAGGAATGGAAGATCATGGGGCTCGCCCCCTACGGCAAGACCGATCCGGAGCTGATGGCTCTGCTGCGTCGGCTCTATACCATCGAGGGCCACAAGCTCTCCTTCGCCAAGGCCGACGTGGTGCAGACGGTCGCCGCCGAAATCCTGGCGAAGCGCCCGGACGAAGCGCTCGACCAGGGCTGGGCCGATCTCGCCCGCTGCGGGCAGGACGTCTTCGCCGAGATGATGGAGGCGCTGCTCGGCGAAACCGCCGCGCTCGTGCCGAGTGAGAACCTCGTCCTGGCCGGCGGCTGCGCGCTGAATTCCTCCTTCAACGGCAGGATCGTCGGCCGCCACGGCTTCGGGACCGTGTTCGTCCCCTCGGCGCCGGCCGATGACGGCAATGCGATCGGCGCGGCATGGCTCGCTCACGCCGAAGCCAATCCGGACTGGCGCGCGCCGAAGGGACCGCTCTCGCCCTATCTCGGCTCGCGCGTATCGACCGAGCCCTTCGAGCGCATGCAGCTCTGGGAGAAGCGGCTGCGCAGACTCGCCCCCGACGAGATCGCGCCGGTGACCGCCAAGCTCCTGACGGAGGGCAAGCTGATCGGCTGGGTGCAGGGCCGCGCCGAGTTCGGACCGCGCGCGCTCGGCAACCGCTCGATCATCGCCGATCCGCGCCCCGCCGACGCCAAGGACATCCTCAACGCCAAGGTGAAATATCGCGAGGCCTTCCGCCCCTTCGCCCCCTCGATCCTGGCCGAGCATGCCGCCGACTGGTTCGAGAACTACCAGGATGCGCCCTATATGGAGCGCACGCTGACCTGGAAGGAATGGGTGCGCCAGCGCGTCCCGGCCGTGGTCCACGAGGATGCGACAGGGCGCCTTCAGAGCGTCACGGCCGAGCGCAATCCGCGCTACCACGCGCTGATCTCGGCCTTCCACGACCTGACGGGCGTGCCGGTGATCCTCAACACCTCCTTCAACATCATGGGCAAGCCGATCCTGCACACGGCGGAGGACGCGATCCTGATGTTCTACACCAGCGGGCTCGACGCCCTGGTGATCGAGGACTGGCTGCTGGTGAAGTAGCGGGCGGCCGGCCTCCAGAACACGCCGTCATCCCGGACGCAGCGAAGCGGAGATCCGGGATCCATTCCGAAGCGTTGCCGAGGAGGTTCAGGCATGGATACCGGGTCTCCGTCGCCCGGGATGACAGCGCTGGATTTTAAGGATCGAGGAGAACCGATCCGCCGCGTTGATCGGTCGGATCACGCGAAATCGCTGGTTTCGGGGCCGTTTGCAGTCATTCTTCCGCGCCCACGGAGGGAGATCGCGCCATGCTGCAACTGCGCCCGAACTGCGAATGCTGCGATCGCGACCTGCCGCCGCGATCGCGCGACGCGCTGATCTGCACCTTCGAGTGCACCTTCTGCGTCGATTGCGCCGAGACGCGCTTCGCCGGCACCTGCCCGAATTGCAGCGGCGAGCTGGCGCGCCGCCCGGTCAGGCCGGAGCAGTTGCTGGAGACATACCCGGCCTCGACCGAACGCATCCGCAAGCCGCACCCGCAATGCGCGACGGCTTGAACGCAACGCGCGGATTGGCGCGAAGATGGAGCCCATGCTAGCCACAGCCGCATGACGACGACGCAACCTCAATTGTGGATCGTTGCCGGCCCCAACGGCGTCGGCAAGACGACTTATGCCTTCCGGCATATCAAGGCGGTCTCGGGCAGCACTCGCTTCGTCAATCTCGACGAGATCGCGCGCGGCCTCTCTCCGCTCGATCCCTCGATGGAACAGCAGCGCGCCGGCCGCGTCGCGCTGGAGCTGACGCGCTCGCTGATCGCCGAGAGACGGTCGTTTTCGATCGAAACAACACTGTCAGGAAAGACGCATCTGCGCCCGATCGCCGCGGCCCATGAGGCCGGCTTTGCCGTCAATCTCTTGTATTTTCTGATCGCCAGCCCGGAGATTGCGCTGGCCCGTATCGCCCGCCGCGTCAGCGAGGGCGGCCACGATGTCGCCGAAGCCGACGTTCGGCGCCGCTTTAGCCGTTCGATCGAGAACCTGCCGACCTACATCGACGCGGTCGATCAATGGCGCGTCTTCGACAACGCGACCCTTCGCCCGAAGGCAGTCGCAGAAGGACGACACGGCTGCATCTCGCTTATTCAGCGCGAAGGCGATCTGCCACAGGCGCTATGGGCGGCGCTTGAAACGCTACCGCCCTGCCTTGAAACGCTACCGCCCTGCACGGAAGGCTGAACTCAGCTCGCCTGCTTCACCGCGATGCCCTTCTCCTCGAAGAGCTGCTGCAATTCGCCGGCCTGGAACATCTCGCGGGTGATGTCGCAACCGCCGACGAACTCGCCCTTGACGTAGAGCTGCGGGATCGTCGGCCAGTTCGAATAGGCCTTGATGCCCTCGCGAATCTCCTGATCCTCCAGCACGTTGACGCCTTTGAACGGCACGCCGACGTAAGACAGAATCTGCACGACCTGGCCGGAGAAGCCGCACATCGGGAATTGCGGCGTGCCCTTCATGAACAGCACCACGTCGTTGTTCTTCACTTCCGCTTCGATGCGGGCATTGACGTCGGACATCGTCTCGTCTCCTGGAGCGGGTTCAAGGCCCGCCGGATGGCATTGTTCTAATCTTGGGGAACGGCGGTCGTCAGCGCAAGGGCATGCAGCACGCCGCCCATGTTTCCCTGAAGCGCGGCATAGACCATCTGGTGCTGCTGCACCCGGCTCTTGCCCTTGAAGGCGGCCGAGGTGACGGTCGCGGCATAATGGTCGCCGTCGCCGGCGAGGTCGCGGATCTCGACCGCAGCATCGGGGAGCGCCGCCTTGATCATGCGCTCGATCTCATGGGCGTCCATCGCCATGCTCTCACTCCTCAAATCTGCAACGCAACCCGTCATGGCGAGAAGCGAAGCGACGAAGCAATCCAGGGGACGTAGGCTCTACGACACTGGGTTGCTTCGCTGCGCTCGCAATGACGATTGCGTCGCTTGAAAAATCAGGCCGCCGTGCCGGCCATGTAGGATGGCAGCCAGCCTTCGTGGAACGTGCTGAGCTCGGCGATCGCCAAGGCCGGCTCACCCGGCAGGGCGAGCGCCGCGCCGCCGGTGCGGCCGATGGCGAGCGCCGCCACGCCAGCCGCCTTCGCAGCCGCAATCACGGCATCGACTTCGGCCGCCGGAACGGTCAGCACATAGCGCGCCTGATCCTCGCCGAAGAGCGCGGCATGGACCGGCCCGGCCGGCAGCGCCTCGATCGTCGCGCCGATGCCCCTGGCCATCGCCATCTCGGCGAGCGCGACCGCAAGCCCGCCATCCGACAGGTCATGGCAGGTCGCGACCTTGCCCGACGCGATCAGCCCGCGCACGAAATCGCCGTTACGGCGCTCGACGGCGAGGTCGACCGGCGGCGGAGCGCCTTCCTCGCGACCGCAGACCGTCGCGAGATAGGCGCTCTGTCCGAGCCAGCCCGTAGTTTCGCCGATCAGGACGATCGCCTCGCCCTCGGCCTTGAAGGCGACGGTGGCGTGCTTCGTCACATCGGCCATGACGCCGACGCCGCCGATCGTCGGGGTCGGCAGGATCGAGACACCGTTGGTCTCGTTGTAGAGCGAGACGTTGCCGGAGACGACGGGGAAATCGAGCGCCTTGCAGGCTTCGCCGATGCCGCGGAGGCAGCCGACGAGCTGGCCCATCACCTCGGGCTTCTCGGGATTGCCGAAATTGAGGTTGTCGGTGATGGCGAGCGGCGCCGCGCCGGTCGCGGTCAGGTTGCGCCAGGCTTCGGCGACCGCCTGCTTGCCGCCCTCGAACGGGTCGGCCTCGCAATAGCGCGGCGTCACGTCGGCGGTCATGGCGAGGCCCTTCGGCCCGTCCTCGATGCGGATTACGCCGGCATCGCCGCCGGGCCGCACCACCGAATTGCCGAGGATCAGCGTGTCGTACTGCTCCCAGATCCAGCGCTTCGACGACAGGTCGGGCGAGCCGATCAGCTTTTTCAGCGCCTCGGCATTGCCGCAGGGCGGCGCGACATTCTCGGCCGCGATGCGCTGCTGCGGCGGCGTCTCGATCCACGGCCGGTCGTATTCGGGCGCCTCGTCGCCGAGCTCCTTGATCGGCAGGTCGGCCATCACCTCGCCCCGGTGCTTCACGACGAAGCGCAGCGTGTCGGTGGTGTGGCCGATGACCGCGAAGTCGAGCCCCCACTTCTTGAAGATCGCCTCCGCCGCTTCCTCATGACCCGGCTTGATCACCATGAGCATGCGCTCCTGGCTCTCCGACAGCATCATCTCATAGGCGCTCATGCCCTCCTCGCGGCAGGGCACCTTGTCGAGATCGAGCTCGACGCCGAGATCGCCCTTGGCGCCCATCTCGACGGCCGAGCAGGTCAGGCCGGCCGCGCCCATGTCCTGGATCGCGTCGACATGGCCGGCGGCCATGATCTCGAGGCAGGCTTCGAGCAGGAGCTTCTCGGCGAAGGGGTCTCCGACCTGCACGGTCGGGCGCTTCTCCTCGGACTTGTCGTCGAATTCGGCCGAGGCCATGGTCGCACCGTGGATGCCGTCGCGGCCGGTCTTGGAGCCGAGATAGACGATCGCCTTACCGACGCCCGACGCCTTGGCGTAGAAGATCTCGTCGGCCTTGGCGATGCCGACCGCCATGGCGTTGACGAGGATGTTGCCGTCATAGCGGCTGTGGAAGCCGGTCGCGCCGCCGACATTCGGCACGCCGAAGGAATTGCCGTAGCCGCCGATGCCGGCGACGACGCCCGAGACGAGATGGCGGGTCTTCGGGTGTTCCGGCGAACCGAAGCGCAGCGCGTCGAGCACCGCGATCGGGCGCGCGCCCATGGTGAAGACGTCGCGCAGGATGCCGCCGACGCCGGTCGTCGCGCCCTGATAGGGCTCGATATAGGACGGGTGGTTGTGGCTCTCCATCTTGAAGACGATGGCGGTGCCGTCGCCGATATCGATGACGCCCGCGTTTTCGCCCGGGCCCTGGATCACCCAGGGCGCCTTGGTCGGCAGCGTCTTCAGATGGATCTTCGACGACTTGTAGGAGCAGTGCTCGTTCCACATCGCCGAGACGATGCCGAGTTCGGTGATCGTCGGCTCGCGGCCGATGAGATGCAGGAAGCGCTGGTACTCGTCGGGCTTGAGGCCATGCTCGGCGACGAGCTGCGGGGTGATCTTGATGTCGTTCGGAATCACGGGCTCAGGCTTCCTGGCGGTCCGGCGAGGGGGTTTGGCAGGGGCATAGCCTGCCTCACGCCGCAGTACAACGCATTCGCGCCCGCGCCGCCCGTTTCAGCTCCGAATCGCTGAGAGCGCGGCCCTGAGCGGCGCCGGAATCGGCACCGGCTTCTGCCCGGCACGCGCCACATAGACATGGGTGAAGCGCCCTTGCGCCGCAGCCTGCCCGCCGCCCTGCCGGAAGATGCCGATGCGGTAGGTCACCGAGCTGTTGCCCAGGCGCTCGACCGCGATCCCGGCCTCCACCGTCTCGGGAAAGGCGACGCTCTCGAAATAGGTGCAGCCGGTCTCGACCACGAGGCCGACGATCCCGCTCTCCGCCGGATCGAGGAAGCCGTTCTCGATCAGCCAGGCGTTCACGGCCGTATCGAACCAGCCATAATAGACGACGTTGTTGACGTGGCCGAAGACGTCGTTGTCGTGCCAGCGCGTCGGAATGGCGCGGAAGACACGGAAATCGGCGCGGGTCAGGCGGGACTGGCGCTCGCTCATCCTTCGCTCCCCGGCTTATCGCCCGCCCTGATCTCCGGCACGCCGAGCGCGTCCGCGAGCCGCGCCTTGGCCGAACCGGGCTTCAGCGGCTTCTGCTGGCTCTCATGCGGCGACCAGCCGGAGAGCCAGACGAATTCGAAGGTCGCCGGCAGGCGCCCGTCCGGATCGGCGAAGCGCTCGGCATAGAGGGCTGCAGCCCGCAGCAGCGTCTCGCGCCGCAGCGGTGCCCGGCGCCGGGCCGCAAGACTGTTCGCCCAGCCCATCGCCCGGAGGTCGCGCAGCAGCCCGAAGACGTCGCGATAACGGACCGTGACGGTCTCGCTGTCGATGACCGGCAGCGCGAAGCCGGCCCGCTGCAGCAGCCCGCCGAGATCGCGCAGATCGGCGAAGGGCGCGACACGCGGGCTGACCCCGCCCATCGTCTCGCTCTCGGCTTCGAGCAGCGCCTGCCGCAGCTCCTGGAGCGAGCGTCCGCCGAGCAGGCAGGCCATGAACAGCCCGTCCGGCTTCAGCGCCCGCTTGATCTGGATGAGCGCGCCGGGGAGGTCGTTGACACCGTGCAGCGCCAGCAGCGAGACAGCGAGGTCGAGCGAGCCGCCGGCGAAAGGCAGGCGCTCGAGGTCGCCGACGAGATCGGCGCCGCCGCCTTCCGCCTCAGCCATGCGCAGGAGGCGGCCGGCCCTGCCGGACAGAGCCGGAGCGACGACCGGCAGCGGCGTACCGAGATCGGCCGCGACCGCAAACTCGCGCAGCACCGCGCCGAGGCGCTCCTCCAGATCGCCGGCCGCGCGCTGGAGCAGGAAGTCCGGATAATCGCCGGCCAAAGCGCGCTTCAGCCGCGAACGGCCGAGCGCGCGGTCGAAGACGAGGCTCTGGTCACTCAACCGGGCATCTCCTGCATTGCCCCTCATCCGGCATTTTCCATGGAATGGCCACCCGGCAAATCGACTGCGGAAGGCTGTTACCTATGGCTCTGAAACGCGGGTCATCCCGGACGGAGAGAAGGAGAGATCCGGGATCCATGCCTGAACCCTTCCGGCATGGATCCCGGATCGACCGATGGTCGCCCCGATGACCCACGCCCTTCCTTGCCGCCTCAGCGCGCCAGCAGCTTTGCGATCTCTTCGCGCAGCTGCGGGCCGAGATCGTCACGGTCGAGCGCATAGGCGACATTGGCCGCCAGAAAGCCGATCTTCGAGCCGGCATCGTAGATCTCGCCGTCGAAGCGCACCGCGTAGAACGGCTCCTGATGCGACAGCGCGATCATCGAATCGGTGAGCTGGATCTCGCCGCCGGCGCCCTTCTCCTGATTGGCGAGCAGGTTGAAGATGGTCGGCTGCAGGATGTAGCGGCCGGAGATGTGCAGATTGGACGGCGCCGTGCCCTTCGGCGGCTTCTCGACCATGCCGGTGATCTTCGAGACCTTCGCCTTGGCGTCCTCGACGCCGACGATGCCGTATTGATGAGTCTGGTCGTCGGGCACCGGCGCGACGGCGATATGGTTGCCGCCATGCTTGTCATAGGCCTCGATCATCTCGGCGAGGCAGCCCTTGCCGGCGCTGTAATGCAGCATGTCCGGCAGGAGCAGCGCGAAGGGCTCCTCGCCGACGATCTCGCGGGCGCACCAGACGGCGTGGCCGAGGCCGAGCGGCGCCTGCTGGCGGGTGAAGCTGGTCGCGCCGGCGGCCGGCAGATCGGCCTTCAGCGCTTCCAGCTCCTTCGCCTTGTTGCGCTTGGCCAGCGTGTCGTCGAGCTCGTAGGCCATGTCGAAATGGTCCTCGATCACCGCCTTGTTGCGGCCGGTGACGAAGATGAAATGCTCGATGCCCGCGGCGCGCGCCTCGTCCACGACATGCTGCACGACCGGGCGGTCGACGATGGTGAGCATCTCCTTCGGGACCGCCTTGGTGGCGGGCAGGAAGCGGGTTCCCAGACCGGCGACGGGAAGAACGGCCTTGCGGATACGTTTCGTCATGAAGGGTCCTTGGCGCGGTAGCCTGTGCCGAAGCGAGGCTGTGATGGGGCGGGCCGCACAACTGTCACGGTTGCCGGCCATCAGGGGCGTATTAGCCGACAGGCCTTGAGAACCCGTCAACGGTTCTCGGTTAAGCCGGGTTCCTGACAAAGATGAGGCGAGAGACGATGGCGGTATTGGTTTCCGGCGGCGCCGGCTACATCGGCAGTCATATGGTCCTGGAATTGCTCGACCGGGGCGAGAAGGTCGTCGTCCTCGACGATCTCTCGACCGGCTTCTGGTGGGCGGTGCCGCCGGAAGCGACCTTCGTGCAGGGCGACATCGGCGACCAGGAGCTGGTCGAGGGGCTGATCGGCGAATACGGCGTGACCGAGATCGCGCATTTCGCCGCCAGGATCGTCGTTCCGGAATCCGTCTCCGATCCCCTGGGTTATTATTTCAACAACACCGTGAAGACGCGCGCGCTGATCGAGAGCGCCGCCCGCAGGGGCGTGAAGCACGTGATCTTCTCCTCCACGGCGGCGGTCTATGGCGAGCCCTCCGTCTCGCCGGTGCCGGAGGAGATCGCCCTCAACCCGATCAATCCCTATGGCCGCTCCAAGCTGATGAGCGAATGGATGTTGCAGGATGCGGCGAAGGCGCACGGCTTCAATTATGCAGCGCTGCGCTATTTCAACGTCGCCGGCGCCGATCCGAAGGGGCGCTCCGGCCAGTCCTCGCCCAACGCCACCCATCTGATCAAGGTCGCGAGCCAGGCGGCGCTCGGCCAGCGCGACGGCCTGACGGTCTTCGGCACCGATTACGCGACGCCGGACGGCACCTGCGTGCGCGACTACATCCACGTCACCGACCTTGCCCGCGCGCATCTGGCCGCGCTCGACCATCTGCGCCGCGGCGGGGCCAGCCTGACGCTGAATTGCGGCTATGGCCGCGGCTATTCGGTGAAGGAGGTGGTCGACGTGGTGAAGAAGGTCTCGGGCGTCGATTTCCCGGTAGCGCTCGCCCCGCGCCGCGCCGGCGACCCGGCCTCGCTGATCGCCCGCGCCGACCGCATCCGGGCGGAGCTCGGCTGGCGGCCCGAGCATGACGATCTCGATGAGATCGTCGGCCAGGCGCTGGCCTGGGAAGAGAAGCTCAGGACGAGGAACGCCTCGGCCTGAGCGCCGCGCTCATGAACATCCGGCGCTCAGCTTGAGAAGCCGGATCTCGGACTTCGGGTCGTCCGGGACGGAGCGAATCTCCGGGATCGTGCCGGAGCGCGGCCGATCAAGGTTCCGACCCGGATCCCGGGTCCTGCTACGGCCGCCTCGGGGCGGCCAGCGCCTTTTCCAGTCCCGGCAGCGCCCGAAAAGCGCCGCTCAGGAAGCCGCTTCCTCCTCGACCGGCTCGCGCACCTCGAGCACCGTCAGGCGCTTCACGTCGCCGGAGCGGGTCGTCCAGTCGATGGTGCGGTCGGCCGCCATGCCGATCAGGGCGACGCCGATCGGCGTCATCACCGAGATGCGGTTCTTCTCGATATTGGCGTCCTGCGGCCAGACCAGCGTCACGGTGGTCTCGCGCTTGGTGCTTTCGTCGCGATAGACCACCTGGCTGCCGATGCGGGCATGGTCGATCGAAACCCGGCCTTCCGGCAGGATGCGGGCCCGGTCGAGCTCGTGCGACAGCTCGGCCGCGAGCTCCGGCATGGTGTTGGCCGCGCCGGCCGCGATCCGGCTCAGCATGGCATGGTCCGCGGCCGTGACGGTGATGGCGGGACGCTTGGTGGTCATGAACAGGTCTTTCATCGAAGGCGAGCGCCCGCCGGGCGGACGCAATGCCGCACGGAATGACTAGGTCGAACTCGCTGGTGACATGGAAACAGTGGGGGCGCCCCCGAGCCGGAGGCGCCAAGCGCGACAGACCCGGGGCTAGAAGCCCGCGATGAGATTACCCGAGCGGTGCAGACCGCGGCGGAAAGAAGAGGCGCTATACATCGCCGCAGAATCCGCCAATCCTCACGGCTTGTCAAATGGTCAGATCGTAGGGTTCGCGCGCCCGGCTTAACCCTCGCTTAACCTTGTTCGGGCGCTGTGATGGTGTTTCCGTCAGCCTCCGCAGGAGTTCTCATGCGCCTGTCCGTCATCGCCGCTTCGGCCGTGCTCAGCCTGGCGCCGGCGCTGGCACAGACCACGGGTTCGATCACCGTCTCGCGCGCCCATGCCGCCCCTCCGGCGGCGGCGCCGGCGAGCGCCGGCTTCGACGTCTTTTTGCAGCGACTCTGGCCGCAGGCGCAGGCGCGCGGCATCTCGCGCGCCACCTTCGACCTCGCCTTCCGCGGCGTGACGCCCGACGCCTCGATCGTCGCCCTGACCCGCAAGCAGTCGGAGTTCAGCGCGCCGATCTGGAGCTATCTCAACAATGCGGTGGGCGGCGGGCGCATCCAGCGCGGCCAGGCCGTCGCGGCCGAGAACGCCGCCGTCCTCGCCCAGGTCGAGGCCCGCTACGGCGTGCCCAGGGAGGTCGTGCTCGGCGTCTGGGGCATGGAGACCAATTACGGCTCGTTCAAGGGCGGCAAGGACGTCATCCGCTCGCTGGCGACGCTGGCCTCGATCCGCTATCGCGGCGACTTCTTCCGCGACGAATTGCTGACCGCGCTCGAACTGATCGAGAAGGGCTATGTCGAGCGTGGCGAGCTCAAGGGCTCCTGGGCCGGCGCCATGGGCCACACCCAGTTCATGCCGTCGAGCTATCTGAAATACGCCGTCGACTGGACCGGCGACGGCCATGCCGACATCTGGACCTCGTCGAGCGACGCCATCGCCTCGACCGCGAACTATCTGAAGAGCCATGGCTGGGTGGCCGGGCTGCCCTGGGGCATGGAGGTGGCGCTGCCCGAGGGCTTCGACCACCGACTCGACAAGGGAAGCTTCGCCGCCTTCCGCTCGGCCGGGGTGCGGCGGGCCGACGGCAGGGCCCTGCCCTCCTCCGGCGAAGGCCGCCTGTTCTATCCGGCCGGCCACACCGGTCCGGTCATGCTGCTGACCGCGAATTTCGACGTCATCAAGAAGTACAATTCCTCGGACGCCTATGCGCTGGCGGTCGGCCATCTCGGCGACCGCATCATGGGCCGCGCTGCCATCCAGGCCGGCTGGCCGCTCAAGGCCGCCCGCCTCGACATGGCCGGCACCAAGGACCTGCAGCGCCGCCTGAAGGCGCTCGGGCTCTACGACCACGACGCCGACGGGCGCGTCGGCACCGGCACGCGCGAGGCGGTGCGGCGCTACCAGATCAGCGTCGGCGAGATCGCCGACGGCTATCCGACCCCGGCGCTGCTCGCCCGGATGCGCGGCAGGCGCTGACTTCGGGCCGCCGCCGCCCTATATTGGGTCCGTCACGCGCCTCTGGATCGGATGGCTGATGCGCCTGCGCTCGCTCGTCATGGTTCTCTGCGCCGCCGGCCTGTTCCTGCTGACCGGCGGTCCGCTCTCGCTCGCCCAGCAGCCGCAGCAGCGCAGCCTGTTCCAGCTCTTCTGGCAATTGCCCGCCAAGCCGGCGGCGCAGCCGCAGCAGCCGCGCCAGCGCGCCGCCCCCGCCGTGCGGCGCCGGCCCGCCGCCCCCGTCGTCGTCCGCGACGATCCGGTGATCCCCAAGGTCGATGTCGCGCACCACATCGTGGTGATGGGCGATTCCCTCGCCAATCTTCTCGCCGACGGCCTCGACGACGCCTTGAACAACCGGCCCGACGTCGAGGTGGTTCACCGGGCCAAGCCCGATTCCGGCCTCGTCCGCACCGATTTCTACGACTGGCCCAAGGCCGTCTCGGAGCTGCTCGCCGGCGAGCAGAAGGTCACGATCGCGGTGATGCTGATCGGCCTCAACGACCGCCAGCCGATCCGCGACGGCGACACCGTTCAGGAGCCCATGAGCCCGCGCTGGCTCGAGCTCTACCGCGACCGCGTCGATATGCTGGCCAACGCCTTCGCCGCCCGGCGCATCCCGCTGATCTGGGTCGGCGCGCCGCCGATGCAGAACGCCCGGCTCTCGGCCGACCTCGTCACGCTGAACGAACTCTTCCGCGAGCGCGTCGAGAAGGCCGGCGGGCATTATGTCGACCTGTGGGGCGGCTTCGTCGACGCCGAGAACCGCTATGCCGCGACCGGCCCCGACGTCTCCGGCCAGCCGACGCGTCTGCGCTTCGGCGACGGCATCCATTTCACCAAGGCCGGCGCCCGCAAGGCTGCCCATTTCGTCGATCTGGTGATCCGCCGGATCATCGAGGCCGCGCCGCAGAACAACGTCATCGCCCTGCCGGTCGCGCCCGGGACCGGAGCGCCGACCGCACCGGAATTGCAGCCCGGCGGAGTCGAGCGCCTGATCGACCAGATGGCCGCCGGCGTGCCGACGCTCGGCCTCGCTCCCGCGCTCCAGGCCCGCCCGCTGGCCGGACCGATCCAGCCGCTGACCGGCGAGGCGGCCCTGTCGGAGCAGCCCCTGCTCGCCTCGATCGCGGAGGCGCGCGGCCAGGGCGACGCCGCGCTCCAGCTCGAGCGCGTCTTCGGCCAGGGCATCGCGCCGGAGCCGATGCCGGGCCGTATCGACGATTACCGCTGGCCGCGCTGAGCGGCGCCGGCGTTTGGGCGGGAGGCGGTGCGTCAGCCCGCCATCAGCCGGTCGAAGACCGGATCGGGATCGCCGACCTCGGCCAGCTTCCGGCCCTCGATCACCCAGATCCGCGTCGCCACCGCCCGCACGAAAGCCCGGTCGTGGCTGACCAGCAGGCAGGCCGGCTCGTGCTCGATCAGCTCGTGCTCCAGCCGGTCCTGCCCTTCGATGTCGAGATGGTTGGTCGGCTCGTCGAGCAGGTAGAAATTCGGCTGGGCGAGGCGCAGCAGCAGCATGGCGAGCCGGGCCTTCAACCCGCCCGAGAGGCGGGAGATCGGCGCAGCCTGGGCCTCGCTCGCGATACCCGCTCCCGCCAGCAGCGTGCGGGCGAGCTGGTCGCCGGCCTCGCTCGACCGCTTCACCGCATCCCAGGGCGACGCCCAGGCGTCGAGCTGCGACAGCGACTGGTCGGAATGGCCCAGCTTCAGGCTCCCCGCGCCGCGGATTTCCGCGTCGTCCCCGCCCAGCGCCGCGCGCAGCCTGGCGACGAAGCGCGTCTTGCCGGTGCCGTTGGCGCCGAGCAGGGCGATCCGGTCGCCCTTCTCGATCCAGAGCTGGCCGGTGCGGAAGAGCGGCCGCCCGTCCGGGGTCGTGATCGCCGTATCCTTGATCGCGACCAGCGCCCTGGCATGGCTGCCGCTATTGGCGAGCCGGATCGCCCCCGCCGAACGCTCCTGATGCGCCGGGCGGGCGCTCTCCTCCAGCCTGTCAGCCCGCTCGGATAGCTGCTTCGTCTTGACCACCAGCAGATCGGAGCCGGAATTGATGCCGATGTTCTTGAGCTTGGCCGCCTGCTGACGCAGCGCCCTCACCTTGCGCATCTCGTTGTCGAACTGCCGGCCCCGCGCCGCGTCGCGCTCGTCCAGCGCCTGCAGGGCACGCGAATAAGGCAGCGCGAAATCGGCGCTTTCCGCCGGGCGCAGGAACAGGGTGCGGCTGCTGACATCGTCGAGAAAGGCGCGGTCATGGCTCGCCGCCACGACGGCGCAATCGCGCGGCAGCGCGGCGAGGAAGCGTTCGAGCACGCCGATTCGGGCGAGGTCGAGATGGTTGGTCGGCTCGTCGAGCAGGAGCAAATCGGGCTCGATCACCGCGGCGCGCGCCAACAGCATGCTGCGCTGCCAGCCGCCCGAGAGCTCGCCGACCGAGCGGCCGCGCAGGGTCTCGTCGATGGCGAGGTCGTCGAGCAGGACGTCGACCCGCCAGCTTTCGGTTTCCGCCGCCTCGGCATCGAGCGCGTCGCGCACGGCGGCGTGGAAGCTCATGGTGAGCAGGCGCGCCGGTGGGTCCTGCGGTGCGAAAGCGGTGACGAGGCCGCGCGAGCGGGTCAGCGTGCCGCCGGTCGCCTCCTCCTCGCCGGCCAGGATGCGCAGCAGCGAAGACTTGCCACGGCCATTGGCGGCGACGAGGCCGAGGCGGTCACCCCTGGCGATGGAAAGGTCGAGCCCGGCGAACAGGGTCTCGGCGCGAATCAGAGAAAGGTCTTTGACGGCGATCAGGGACATCGGGATCTCGTGAGGTCAGTCAGGCGCGAGCAGGCGCGCCGAAAAAGGCTGACGACGAGACGGCGATGCGGCTCCTGTCAGCCCCGCGAAATGAAACGCGGGGCGAAAACAGGTCCTCGGGTGCGGCAATGGAAGCGGCGGCGCGGCGCTTGCTTCCCCTTCTGGCTCGATTCCATGACGGCGATCATAGCGGCGTGACGGCTGGTGAACAGAGCCTCGCGGGCATGAGTGTCACGAGCGCGACGCGAGATTCGCTCATGACAGAAACGCGGCTCCTTCCGCGTTAGGAGATGGTTGCAAGCCGGCTCAAGCTGCCCAACCGGCGAAAAACCTTGAGATGGAAGCGGCGCGGAGGATCGGTGGCCGACGACAAGATCGAAATCGGGAACGTCAATACGCCGGGGAAGACCGAGCGGGTCGACCGGGCCAAATACCTCGCGATGCGCAAAGCGTTGCTGGCGATCCTGCCCGAGGCCGGGCCGGGCTTGAAGGCCGCGGATGCGAAGGAGGCGTTGCTGCCCCATCTGCCCGACGCGCTGTTTCCTCAGGGCAAAACGGCGGGATGGTGGCTGAAGGCCGTGCAGCTCGACCTCGAAGCCAAGGGCACGATCAAACGCGCGCCCGGCTCGCCAGTCCGGCTTCACAAGGCCGGGCCGACGAAGGACTGAAGGGTTCGGAGCGGTCGGCGGCTTCTGCCGCTCACATCGGCAGGATGGTCTCGCCCATCAGCGCCTTGTCGATCGCATGCGCGGCCTGGCGGCCCTCGCGGATCGCCCAGACCACCAGCGACTGGCCGCGGCGCATGTCGCCCGCGACATAGACCTTGTCGACGCTGGTCCTGTAGTCGCGGTCGTTGGCGACGACGTTGGCGCGCCGGTCCACCGCCGCGCCCGACTGGGCGATCATGCCCTCGATCACCGAGCCGGCGAAGCCGATGGCGAGGAAGCAGAGATCGGCCTGGAGCACGAACTCCGTCCCGAGGATCGGCTTGCGCTTCTCGTCGACGCGGGCGCATTTCACGCCGGTCAGCCGGCCGTTGCGGCCCTCCAGCCCGAGCGTCGCCGCCTGGAACTCGCGCTCGGCGCCTTCCGCCTGCGAGGAGGAGGTGCGGAACTTCGTCGGCCAATAGGGCCAGACGGTGAGCTTGTCCTCGATCTGCGGCGCCATCGGCCGGATGTCGAGTTGCGTCACCGACAGCGCGCCCTGGCGGAAGGCCGTGCCGACGCAGTCGGACGCCGTGTCGCCGCCACCGACCACCACGACATGCTTGCCGGCCGCCAGGATCGGCGCCTCGTCCGAGACGTCCTCGCCGCCGACGCGCTTGTTCTGCTGGGTCAGGTAGGGCATCGCGTAATGCACGCCCGAAAGATTGGTGTCCGGCAAGCCGGGGTCGCGCGGCGCTTCCGCCCCGCCGGTCATCAGCACCGCGTCATGCTCGGCGACCAGCGTGGCGAAGGGCAGCGTCACGCCGACATGGGCGCTGTAGTGGAAGGTCACCCCTTCCGCCTCCATCTGCTTCACCCGGCGGTCGATATGCTTCTTCTCCATCTTGAAGTCGGGGATGCCGTAGCGCAGCAGGCCGCCAGCCTTGGCCTCGCGCTCATAGACATGCACGTCATGGCCGACGCGGGCGAGCTGCTGAGCCGCCGCCAGCCCGGCCGGCCCCGAGCCGACGATGGCGATGCGCTTGCCCGTGCGCCTGGCCGGGATCTCGGGCGCGATCCAGCCCTCTTCCCAGCCCTTGTCGGCGATCGCCTGCTCGATCGTCTTGATCGTCACCGGCATGTTCTCGAGGTTGAGCGTGCAGGCTTCCTCGCAAGGCGCCGGGCAGATGCGGCCGGTGAACTCGGGGAAATTGTTGGTGGAGTGGAGGTTGCGCAGCGCCGCCTCCCAGCCGCCGGAATAGACCAGCTCGTTCCAGTCCGGGATCTGGTTGTGCACCGGGCAGCCGGTCGGGCCGTGGCAGAAGGGGATGCCGCAATCCATGCAGCGCGCCGCCTGCTTGCGGACGTCGCGCTCCTCCAGCGGCAGCGTGAACTCCCGGAAATGCCGGATGCGGTCGCCGGCGAGCTGATACTTCTGCTCCTGCCGGTCGTATTCGAGAAAGCCAGTAACCTTGCCCATGCCGTTTCTCTCGCCGTGTGCCCGGGTCCTGCCCGTGCGCGTGCCCTGACCTGATCGCTGGCGCGCTTTTCGCTGAGCCGGCTCCGGCCGGGGCGAAGGGAAGTCGCGCCGATTTGAAAGCTGCCGGGGCCCGTGAGGCGCCCCGGCGGTTGGCCTGCCCTATTCCGCAGCCTGCAAGGTGCGGGCCTGCTCCATCTCGCGCAGCGCGCGGCGGTACTCGACCGGCATCACCTTGACGAATTTGGTGCGGTAATCCGCCCAGTTGTCGAGGATCGTGCGGGCGCGTTCGGAGCCGGTGTAGTTGGCGTGGTTGGTGAGCATCTGCATCAGGCGCTCGTCGTCATGGCCGGACATGTTGGTCATGTCGATGCGACCCTTATGCTCGAGGTCGCCGCCGTGATGGTGCAAGCGCTCCATCAGCTCCTCCTCCTCCTCGACGGGCTCCAGATCGACCATCGAGAGGTTGCAGCGCGACTTGAAGGTGCCGTCCTCGTCCAGCACATAGGCGATGCCGCCCGACATGCCGGCCGCGAAATTGCGCCCCGTCTGGCCGATGACCGCGACGACGCCGCCGGTCATGTATTCGCAGCCATGGTCGCCGGTGCCTTCCACCACCGCGATCGCGCCGGAATTGCGCACCGCGAAGCGCTCGCCGGCGACGCCCCTGAAATAGGCCTCGCCTGCAATCGCGCCGTAGAGCACGGTGTTGCCGACGATGATCGAGCGCTCGGCCACGGCCTTGGTCGCCGGATCGGGCTTGACGATCACCTTGCCGCCGGACAGGCCCTTGGCGACATAGTCGTTGGCCTGGCCGGTGAGCTCGACCGTGACGCCGGCCGCGAGGAAGGCGGCGAAGCTCTGGCCGGAGGTGCCCTTCAGCTTCACCGTAATGGTGTCGTCCGGCAGGCCGGCATGGCCGTATTTCTTGGCCACAGCGCCCGAGAGCATCGCGCCCGTGCTGCGGTCGACATTGCCCACGGGCTTCTCGATCACGACCGGCGTTCCGGTCTCGATCGCGTTCGCCGCATCAGCCAGAAGCTGGCGGTCGAGCACGGTGTCGATCGGGTGCTTCTGCAACTCGACATGGCGGATCGCCACGCCCGGCAGGTCGACCTTGTGGAAGAGCCTGGTGAAGTCGAGCCCGTTCGCCTTCCAGTGTTCGATCGCCTCGCGCTTGTCGAGCAGGTCCGAGCGGCCGACCAGATCCTCGATCTTGGTGAAGCCCATCTCCGCCATGATCCGGCGGACATCCTCGGCCACGAAGAAGAAGTAGTTCACGACATGCTCGGGCAGGCCCTTGAAGCGCTTGCGCAGCACCGGGTCCTGCGTCGCGACGCCGACCGGGCAGGTGTTGAGATGGCATTTGCGCATCATGATGCAGCCGGCCGCGATCAGCGGCGCGGTCGAGAAGCCGAACTCGTCGGCCCCGAGCAGCGCGCCGATGACGACGTCGCGGCCCGTGCGCAACCCGCCATCGACCTGCAAGGCCACGCGGCCACGCAGATGGTTCAACACCAGCGTCTGCTGCGTCTCGGCCAGCCCGATCTCCCAGGGCGAGCCGGCATGCTTCAGCGAGGTCAGGGGGCTCGCGCCGGTGCCGCCCTCGAAGCCGGAGATGGTGATGTGGTCGGCGCGCGACTTGGCGACGCCGGCCGCCACCGTGCCGACGCCGATCTCGGAGACGAGCTTCACCGAGACGTCCGCCGCCGGGTTGACGTTCTTCAGGTCGAAGATGAGCTGCGCCAGATCCTCGATCGAATAGATGTCGTGATGCGGCGGCGGCGAGATCAGGCCGACGCCCGGCGTCGAATGCCGGGTCCGGGCGATCTTGGCGTCGACCTTGTGGCCGGGGAGCTGGCCGCCCTCGCCCGGCTTGGCGCCCTGCGCCACCTTGATCTGCATCACGTCGGCATTGACGAGATATTCGGTGGTGACGCCGAAGCGGCCGGACGCGATCTGCTTGATCGCCGAGCGCTTGGAGCGGCCATCCGGCAGCGGCTTGAAGCGGATCGCTTCCTCGCCGCCCTCGCCGGTGTTCGACTTGCCGCCGATCTGGTTCATCGCGATGGCGAGCGTCTCGTGCGCCTCGCGCGAGATCGAGCCGAAGGACATCGCGCCGGTGGCGAAGCGCCTGACGATCTCGGCCGCCGGCTCGACGCTCTCCAGCGGCACCGGCGCACGGCCGTCATCGCTCGCCATCCTGACCTTGAACAGGCCGCGGATGGTGCTGAGCCTCCGGCCCTCGTCATTGACCTGCCGGGCGAAATCCTCGTAGCGCTCCTGCGCGTTGAGGCGCACCGCATGCTGCAGCGAGGCGACCACGTCCGGCTTCCAGACATGGTCCTCGCCGCGGATGCGGTACATGTACTCGCCGCCGATATCGAGGCTGTCGCGGTAGAGCGGCGAGTCGCCGAAAGCGTCGCGGTGGCGCCTGACGCTCTCCTCCGCGATCTCCTCCAGCCCGACGCCTTCGATCGCCGTGCCGGTGCCGAAGAAGAACTTGTCGACGAAGGCGCTCTTCAGGCCGACCGCGTCGAAGATCTGCGCGCCGCAATAGGACTGGTAGGTCGAGATGCCCATCTTGGACATCACCTTGAGCACGCCCTTGCCGACCGACTTGATGTAGCGCGTCACCACCTCGCCGGCATCGACCTCCTCCGGGAAGGCGCCCTGCTCATGCTGGTCGAGCAGCGTGTCGAAAGCGAGATAGGGGTTGATCGCCTCGGCGCCGTAGCCGGCGAGGCAGCAGAAATGATGGATCTCGCGCGGCTCGCCGGATTCGACCACGAGGCCGACCGAGGTGCGCAGGCCCTTGCGGATCAGGTGGTGATGCACCGCTGCCGTCGCGAGCAGCGCCGGGATCGGGATGCGGTCCGGTCCGACCTGCCTGTCGGACAGGATGATGATGTTGTAGCCGCCATGGACCGCGGCCTCCGCGCGCTCGCAGAGCCGCTCCAGCGCGCCTTCCATGCCGGCCGCGCCCTCGCGCGCCGGATAGGTGAAGTCGATGGTCTTCGTGTCGAAGCGATCCTCGTAATGGCCGATGCAGCGGATCTTCTCGAGATCGTCATTGGTCAGGATCGGAGTACGCACTTCGAGCCGCTTGCGCCGCGAGGTCCCCTCCAGGTCGAGGATGTTCGGCCGCGGCCCGATGAAGGAAAGCAGGCTCATCACCAGCTCCTCGCGGATCGGGTCGATCGGCGGATTCGTGACCTGCGCGAAGTTCTGCTTGAAATAGGTGTAGAGCAGCTTCGACTTGAGCGAGAGCGCCGAGATCGGCGTATCCGTGCCCATCGAGCCCACGGCTTCCTGCCCGGTCACCGCCATCGGCGCCATCAGCAGGCGGACATCCTCGGTGGTGTAGCCGAAGGCCTGCTGGCGATCGAGCAGCGGCACGTCGGTGCGCGAGGCCCGTGCCTCGACCGGCGGCAGTTCCTCCAGCACGATCTGGGTGCGCTTCAGCCAGTCCTTGTAGGGATTAGCGAGGCAGAGCGAGGTCTTGATCTCGTCGTCGCCGATGATGCGGCCCTGTTCGAGGTCGATCAGCAGCATCTTGCCGGGCTGGAGACGCCACTTCTCGACGATCTTCTCCTCCGGGATCGGCAGCACGCCGAACTCGGAGGCCAGCACGACGAGGCCATCGTCGGTGACGAGGTAGCGTGCCGGACGCAGCCCGTTGCGGTCCAGCGTCGCGCCGATCTGGCGCCCGTCGGTGAAGGCGATCGCGGCCGGCCCGTCCCAGGGCTCCATCAGCGCGGCATGATATTCGTAGAAGGCGCGCCGCTCCTCATTCATCAGCGGATTGCCGTTCCAAGCCTCCGGCACGAGCATCATCATGGCATGGGCCAGCGAGTAGCCGCCCTGCACCAGGAATTCGAGCGCGTTGTCGAAGCAGGCGGTGTCGGACTGGCCCTCATAGGAGATCGGCCAGAGCTTCGAGATGTCCGAGCCGAACAGCTCGGAATCGACGCTCGCCTGCCGCGCCGCCATCCAGTTGACGTTGCCGCGCAGCGTGTTGATCTCGCCGTTATGGGCGACCATCCGGTAGGGATGGGCGAGCCGCCAGGACGGGAAGGTGTTGGTGGCGAAGCGCTGGTGGACCAGCGCCAGCGCGCTGACGAAGCGCTCGTCCTGCAGGTCCTTGAAGTAGGAGCCGAGCTGGTTCACCAGCACCATGCCCTTGTAGACGATGGTGCGGGCCGACATCGAGACGGGGTAATACTCCGCCGTCTTGCGCTCCTGATGCTTGTAGACCTTGTTCGAGACCGACTTGCGCAGGACATAGACCTGCCGCTCGAACTCCTCCTCGCTGGCAATGTCGTCGGGGCGGCCGACGAAGAGCTGGCGATGCACCGGCTCGGTCTCCAGCACGGCCTTGCCGAGGTCGGAATTGTCGACCGGCACGTCGCGCCAGCCGAGGAAGTTCAGCCCCTCCTCCTCGACGGTCTGGGCGATGATCTCCTCGCAGAGCGCCCGGCTCGCGGGATCCTGCGGCATGAAGAACTGGCCGATTGCGTAGAAGCCCGGCTCCGGCAGGTCGATGCCGAGCGCCGCGCACTCCTCCTTGAAGAAGCGGTGCGGGATCTGGGTGAGGATGCCGCAGCCGTCGCCGAGCTTCGGATCGGCCCCGACCGCGCCGCGATGGTCGATATTGTGCAGGATCTGCAGGCCCTGCTGGACGATGGCGTGGCTCTTGCGGTTCTTCATGTCGGCGATGAAGCCGACACCGCAGGAATCCTTCTCGTTGGCCGGATCGTAGAGGCCTTGCCGCATCGGCAGAGCCGGATCATAGGCCGCCGGAAAACGCGCGAGCCCCTCTGCGCCGCTCACCCTGCTGGTTGCGCTCATCGTCAAACCTGCTCCCAGAACCCCGCTGGCTCTTCACCGGCGGACAAACCGTCACTCTCGATCCTCCCCGCGGCAGGTCCCGGCGCCGACGCCGCCGGTCGGCAGCGCGGATGAGGCCAAGGCGGGTCGGCCGTCGTCTCGTCGGAGGCTTACTTGCGCTTCGTTTCGATCGCGCCCGCGTCCTCCGCAGGCGCCTTCGGGCTCGCTATCGCCCGGCCGCGCCTGTCTCAGGCCGTCGTTTTACGGATGCGCGTACGGTTGGCTTCGGCAGTATTGGCCTGGCCCCTCGTCATGCTCCGCTCCATTGCGACGGCACGACCCCGGCTGAACCAGCCTTCGGTCGGCGCGGTGAAAAATGGGACAGCAACACTGTCCTATTGCGATGAACTTGCCAGAATTCCAATCTGCGCACAAGCGCCGATTTCGCGCCGCAGCGAAATTTTATTGCAAAATCGAATCCTCGCCAGACATTTCCGGCACGAAAGCTCGAGTCGGACGGCCCGCTTCTTGTTTTGCCGGGTTTCGACCGGCGCGGCGCGCAGCCCCCCTCTCCGTCGCTGTCGCTTGGCAGGAAAGCGCCCCTTCCCTAACCCTTGGCGCATGAACTTCATCAGCGACAACACCGTCGGCGCCAGCCCCCGCGTCATGGCCGCCCTCGCCGCCGCCAATGACGGCCCGGCCTCCGGCTATGGCGGCGACGACTGGACGAAGCGCGTCGAGGAGCGGCTCTCGGCCTTGTTCGAGCGCGACGTCGCGGCCTTCCTGGTGACGACGGGCACGGCAGCGAACGCGCTGGCGCTCGCCAGCGTGGTCAAGCCCTGGGGCGCCGTCCTCACCCATGAGGAGAGCCACATCGTCGAGGACGAGTGCGGCGCGCCCGAATTCTTCAGCAACGGCGCCAAGCTGGTCGACCTTCCCGGCACCGGCGGCAAGCTGACGCCCGAGGCGGTGACCCGGGCGCTGGGCTATCTGAACGAGGGCAGCTTCCACAACGTCCAGGCGCAGGCGCTGTCGCTCACCCAGGCGACGGAATGCGGCACGATCTATACGCCGGAGGAGGTCCGCGCCCTGAAGCAGGCCGTCGCGGCGCGGCGCCTGACCGTCCATATGGACGGCTCCCGCTTCGCCAACGCCCTCGTCACGCTCGGCTGCACCCCCGCCGAGATCACCTGGAAGGCGGGCGTCGACGTCCTTTCCTTCGGCGGTACCAAGAACGGCGCCTGGGCGGTCGAGGCCGTGGTCTTCTTCGACCCGGCCCAGGCCGAGGAGATGAAATGGCGGCGCAAGCGCGCAGGCCAGACCCTGTCCAAGGGCCGCTTCCTCGGCGCCCAGTTCGAGGCCCTGCTCGCCGAGGACCACTGGCTCGATCTCGCCCGCCACGCCAATGCGCAGGCGAAGCGCCTTGCGGACGCCGCCGTCGACGGCGGCCAGGCGCGGCTCGCCTGGCCGAGCCAGGCCAACGAGGTCTTCCTGATCCTGCCCGCCGCGACGCAAGCGCGGCTGGAGGCGGCGGGCGTGCGCTACCATTCCTGGCCGGGCCGCTCGCTCGCGCCCGACAACGCCCTGCGCGAAGGCGAGATCGTCGGCCGCTTCGTGATGTCCTTCGCGACCGACCCGGGCGACGTCGGCCGGCTGATCGCGACCATCTCCGGCTGAAGGCCGGGCCGAACCGGCCGCAAAGGCCGAGCGACGGCGTTTCGGCGCGCGGCGGCCCCATGCCTGCCGCAATCGCTAAGGAAAACTGAACGCCGCGCGACACCCGTTAAGGAAGGAAGCCATGGCAAAACGTTCGACCGCGTCGAGGCGCATCGGTCTGATGGGCCTGGCCGTGGCCGGTGCGCTCGCCGGCTCGGCGGGAGGCGCCGCCGCCCAGTACTATTATTATGACGACGACTACTATGCGGTGCCGGCAGTGCCCTATCCGCCGGCCTATGGTTATGGATACGGCTATCGCTACGCTCCCCGCATCGCCGAGCCGGTGACGGCCTACGACATCCGGCGCATCGCCTCCCAGACCTATGGCTTCGTGCGGATCGACCGGCTCTACCGCAGCGCCGACACCTATGTGGTCGACGGCATGCGGGCGAACGGCCAGCGACAGCGGCTGATCCTCGACGCCTTCGCCGGCAATCTGATCCGCCGAATCCCGCTGCGCGGCGCCCAGGCCGGGCAGGGGCCGGATATCGCGCGGATCGACCCGCAGCAGGAGCGCGAGCCGCCGCGGCCGCGCCTCGTGCCGCAGCCACCGCAGCGCCCGGCCGAGTTCGCGCCGCCGGCCGCGGCAAGCGCCCCCGCGACCGTCACCCCGCCTGCCCCC